>JRHI01000138.1_pt1 | contig 78531 bp, 66 predicted proteins | sample 215371 | NCBI WGS metagenome assembly JRHI01 (sample SAMN02929681, study PRJNA255918) | sediment metagenome | biome: cave system; feature: Ice Cave; material: Sediment; isolation source: sediment from deep within a dark volcanic ice cave with no known source of... ... | reverse complement strand
GTATCCCCCCATACCATCCGCAACAATAAAGAGACCACGATCACCTTCACCCAACGATTCAATACGTTTATAAGCAGAGTCTTCGTTTTGCTCACGTTGTTTTCCGACGTCAGTTTTATCAGCAGCAGTAAGTTTCAAATGCATAGGTATTTCCTCTATATAACATAAGTATTTTCGTGTTTTCCATGCGCACTCAATATAACATAATTGTGTTATTTATGACAAATGATAGTGCCTTGTCTGGCTTCTCTTGCTAGCTGACAAGGCTTATTCCGTTTCTTAGAGTATAGTAGCCTTGCATTTGTCGCTTGTGTTTAATGGAACCTATTGGAATGTACGTACCGGGAAAGGAAAGGTTGTTATTTCAGATCAACTTTCGAGCGCGGCTTAAAGAACATGCGAATAGCCGTTCCCTTGAAGCTAAAGGCTTCCCGTAGTTTATTCTCCAGGTAGCGCTCATATGTGAAGTGGACCGCCTGCGTGTCATTGACGAAAAACACAAAGGTCGGTGGATTGACCTGCGTCTGCGTGGCATAGTAAATTTTCATTACTTTGTTGCGCACAACGGTGGGATTGTGGCGGCGTACGGCGTCCTGTACAACCTCGTTAAGGCGGGCGGTTGGAATACGCAGGTAGCGCATCTCAGTGATGTGTTGGACCGTTTCCAACAATGATTGTACATGATACCCTGTTTTTGCCGAGGTAAACACGATAGGGGCAAAAGGAATGAACTTCAAACCCTCGGCAATAATACGGCGATAGGCTTCGGCACTTTCAATCTCTTCTTTCGGGTGCGCATATTCACCCCGACGTTCGGCCCGTTGTTGTTCCTGAGCCAGGTCCCATTTATTGACGACGACAACGACCCCTTTGGCCTTCTCCAGGATTTCGCCCGCAATATGGGTGTCTTGCGCAGCCAGGCCTTCGCTGGCATCGATGAGTAGGAAAGCAACATCGCAGCGCTCGATGGCGCGGGTAGAGCGCAACACGCTGAACTTCTCGATACCTGGGCCAACCTTGCCCCGTCGACGAATACCAGCCGTGTCGATCAGTATAAGTTTCTTGCCCTTAAACTGTAGTTCGGTATCGATAGCATCACGGGTCGTGCCAGGGATATCGCTGACAATCGTGCGTTCGACGCCCAGGATGGCGTTGAGTAAGGAAGATTTACCCACGTTCGGGCGTCCTACAATGGCAATGCGCGAAACATCCTCGTTATCCTCGTCTTCCGTTTCCTCGTCCTCGGGGGGCAGCGCTTCCACGATAACGTCAAGCAGATCGCCTGTACCTGTGCCCTGAATTGAGGAGATGACGATTGGTTCGCCCAGACCCAGGCTATAAAATTCGACGGCATCCTGGCGGCGTGCCGTATTATCCGCTTTATTGGCTGCCAGGATGACAGGTTTCTTGGAGCGGCGCAATAATTCCGCCACTTCTTCGTCCGCGGCGGTTATGCCTGAGCGAGCGTCAACCATGAAGACGGTGACATCGGCTTCCTCGATAGCCAGTTCGGCCTGTGCCTGAACGTGCTTCATAATATCGCCTGATTGACCCGTCAGGCCGACCTGGCCAACGGGAATATTTGAGCCAAATTCAAGCCCACCAGTATCGATCAGAGTAAATTCGCGCCCATTCCAGTCAGTGTCTCCGTAGATACGATCGCGCGTCGTACCTGGCAAATCTTCAACAACGGCGATGCGTTCGCCGATCATACGATTAAAAAATGTGGATTTGCCCACATTCGGTCGGCCTACAACAGCAACAAGTGGCTTCATAATGTACCTCCCCACCCTTTATCATAAACGGGGCACCCATTTATTACGGGTGCCCCTACTTTTGCCTTTGAGGGCTATTATAGCACAAAATGTTTGACCAGTGTACATATGCGTAATAAATAGCTTTCAACAGCGACCTTATAAACTCATGTTCTATAATGGAAGAGGTAAGTTGTCACTCACTATTTGAGAGGCTAAGTATATGGCTTCAACTTTACGAGGTTCCAAGCCAATCTAGCGATATTCCTGGAACTCCCTCTATTTATTTTAAGTTAATTGAAGAGCCAGAGCCATCTTCTGAAACCATTAAAAACCTACGTTCCCTCGTATAGAATCAAGGGCACGCCCCGACTCTTTGGCTGGTGACGCCCACCAGTATACTTATCTATAATAGCTATGCGCGTCCACAAAAGGACGATGATGAGAAAAGCCATTTGTTAGAAGGATTAAAGCAGATTGGTGGGCAAGTCAAACTTTTAGATGAGTTCTACAAAAGAAATTTTGATACAGGTGATTTTTGGCAGAGCAAATATGGGAAAAAGAAGAGAGGAGAGCCGTAGCAGCGCCGCGGCTCTCCTCTCTTCTTTCATAGATTGAATGGAAATCGTCTAGGGTACCCTTTCCCTTGCATAGACAGGTGTACACCACTGGGCGCGATAGTCGGACGAGCGGCCGCGCACGACATCAGAGTAGAGTTGCTGGATAGCGCTGCTGATCGGTCCAATTTGTCCATCGCCAACGGGGCGATGATCCACACTGATGACGGGAGCAAGCTGCGCCCCTGTCCCACACATGAACATTTCGTCAGCTATGTACAACTCAGTACGGTCTACCTGTCGTTCGCGGGTGATATGGCCAAGCTCGCGCCGTGCCAGTTCCATTACTGTGTCGCGGGTGATACCAAGCAGAATATTTTCGGTGGGGGCAGGGGTCACAAGTTCGCCATTGATCACCAGGAAGATATTTTCCGCGCTTCCTTCTGAGACATGGCCATCGTGAGTAAGCATGACGGCTTCATCGAAGCCATTTTGCATCGCTTCACTTTTTGCGAGCGCCGAGTTGACGTAGGCGCCAGTGATCTTGGCGCGTGCGGGAATAGCGTTGTCGTCGACGCGCCGCCATGACGAAACACCACAGTGCATTCCTGTAGTATCAACGTAATTCCCAACTGGCTCCGAAGTAATAAGAAAGTCGTCCTGGAGGCCATGTAGGCGCACCCCAATGATCTGAGCGGATTTGTAAGCAACCGGACGAAGGTAGATATCCTGCTGCTGTCCATTACGCTGAACGAGTTCTATGCTGATATCTATCAGTTGGTCAACAGTGTAGGGGAGCGATATCTGAAGTATTTTGCACGAACGCATGAGCCGCTCGAAGTGTTCGCGCAGGCGGAATAAGTAGACCTGCTGCTCTGACTCATTCCAATAGCCTCGAATGCCCTCGAAGCATCCGGTACCATAGGCAAAGCCGTGAGTGCGTACTGAAATCTTGCCATGTTCGGCGGGCACGAACTCGCTATTCATGAATAGTTCTTTCGTTTCCATGTTGTGTGCGGCAAGCAGCGTCTTTGCTACCTACCTTTCCTCCTTTTCTTATTTCTATTTTGCCTTCATGTTACAACATGCAGCGACTAGAAACCAGGTATGGAACGATATTGCTCTTAAAGGATCTTCTTACCGAGAGCCGAAAGTACTAGTTCGACCGCGAGTAACGCCGTTGCATTTTCCCGGTCGAGTATAGGATTCACCTCAACCACGTCCATCGAGATCAATTTACCCGAATCCGCGATAAGTTCCATAGCGAGGTGTGCTTCACGGTATGTCAAACCACCACGCACTGGAGTACCAACGCCAGGGGCTTCTTTTGGATCCAATGCATCCATATCAAGGCTGAGATGAATGCCGTCGTTGTGGTCTCCTGCGATAGTCAAGGCTTGTCTCATAACTTCGGAGATACCAAGCTGATCAATTTCCGACATGGTGAATACATGAATTGAGTGCTCACGAAGAAGCGCTTGTTCACCTGAGTCCAGGTCGCGCGCGCCAATGACGACGATTGATTCCGTATGGATTTTAGGCTGCCAGCCTCCAACATTTGTGAGGCTGCTGTGGCCTATTCCCGCTAGAGCGCTCAAGATCATCCCATGGATATTGCCCGAAGGAGTTGTCTGACTCGTATTGAAATCAGCATGAGCGTCGATCCATATCACCCCAATATTTTTATGTATTTTGGCAACACCGCTAATTGAGCCAAGGGCGATACTGTGATCTCCTCCGAGAATGAGAGGAAATTCGCCTTCTTGTAGGATGGAGGTAACGATGTTTGCCAATTCTTCAGAAACGCGCACGATTGGTTCCAGGTATTTTAATTTGGGGTCGCCCAGAGGTTGACTTTCGGGTTGGGGAATTAGCAGGTTGCCCATATCCTTGACACTATGTCCAAGTGTATGCAAGCGATCATTAATATCCGCATAACGAATGGCACTTGTGCCAATATCAACACCCCGTCTATCGGCACCTAAATCCATTGGTGCGCCAATCATACGTATCCGCATTTTTTGCCTCCTGTTCATCATTGAACAGTACTATTAATCTGGCTTCATTATAGTCGTTTGTTTACCTGTTTGTCCATCTCTGCTAAAGGCAATCCATGAATGCTGGAGAGCCATGTTTGTAGTGAGTAAAGCAGGAGGAGGCGCAAGGTATTATTCTGCTTGTTTCCCTGGGTGTAGAAGTTGTACAATAGTTTGCAAAGTTCAAACTTCCTTTGTCGTTTTATCTATGGAGCTTCAGAAAGCGAGGCGTTACGTGTGTTATCATACATTACCATCGCGACGTTTACCTGCCACTCTCCTATTTCTCAGTATGTTGCTTGTAGTTCTTGCCGCTTGTGGAGGAGGGGCAACAACCTCGACGACAAATGGCTCATCTACTCTAGCGGCCAAACAGGTGCTGCGCTTCCCTAACCCTGGCATTTCTGATAGTGCTTCGCTTGACCCGGCTCTGGGGCCAGACGCGAATACGGGCCAGATCGTCAGTATGATTTACAGCGGACTTGTCAGATCAGATATCAATTTAAACGTCATCCCTGACCAGGCCACATGGTCTGTCTCGCCTGATAATAAGGTCTACACCTTTCACCTTAAATCAGGGATTACCTTCGCTGATGGAACGCCCGTTACCGCGCAGACATATGTCTATACACTGACGCGCGCGCTTTTGCCTGAAGTAAAATCAGGGATAGCCTCATTCTTTGAAGGATCCATTGTTGGCGCGGACGCCGTCAGTGCTGGCAAGACAAAGACGCTGGCAGGAGTGAAGGCGCTTGACGATACAACACTGCAAATTACGTTAACGCATGCAGCGCCCTACTTCCTGGAGGTGCTTACCAACTCCCTCTACTTCCCGTTGAATAAGACGCTGATCGACCAGTTTGGTCAGGGTGACTGGCCCAATCATGTAGCTGGCATGGGCGTGGGGACGGGCCCATTTATGGTGAAGGAGTGGGACCATAAAGTAAAGATAGTCCTGGTTCCCAACCCTCATTATTATGGTGCTAAGACCAAAATGTCGGAAGTGGATATGTACTTCGTGAGCGATCCCGCGACCGCTTTCAAAGCGTACCAGGCGAAACAGTATGATTTCATCTGGAATATTACTCCAATTGATCAGCAAACCGCAAAGAGCCTGCCCGGCTTTGTGAGAAAGTCATTGCTACAATCGGACCTGTTCTTCTTTCAAAACAAGATGCCACCTTTTAACAAAGCGGCGGTGCGCCAGGCCTTTGCCTACTCTATAGACAAAACGCTTCTGGTTCACGCAATTTTCAAAGATGCAGTGGTTCCTGCTCCGACAATCATTCCACCTGGAATGCCAGGTTATCAGCCAGACTATGCCGGGATACCGTATGACAAGGATAAAGCGCGGATGCTGCTGCAATCGGTGTATCCTGACGTCAGTAAGGTGCCACCAATTACCTTCTCGTATCCGATTGGACAGGTCACTTCAACTGAGGCGGATGCTCTACAGCAAATGTGGCAGACAGCTCTAGGTATTCGCGTCAACCTGCGCTCTGTAGACCTGGTGGCGTATAATACTGAAACAGCCCAACATTCAGTCCAATTCGGCTTTACGCAATGGGGCGCGGACTTTCCTGATCCTTATGATTGGTTGGCATTGAACCTGACAACCAATGCAGCGAATAATAACGGTGAGTGGAGCAATGCCCAATTTGATCAAACAATCGCACAGGCGGAACAAGCAACAGGTGACGCTCGCATCAATCTCTATAAAAAGGCTGAGCAGATTGCTATTCAAGATGTCGGTTGGCTCCCCATTGATCACCAGGCTTTAGCAGCAGTTATTCCGTCCTGGCTACATGGTGTAAATCTGAATGGCAATGGTCTCTACTTTGGAGATTGGTCTAACGTCTACATTTTGCAACATTGACTACTTCTCCGTTGAGAGCATAATGAAGAGTTATCAGTGCGACCACGCAGGTCGCCCATGCGCATTAGGATGAAAATGAGCGGACATCATGAAGTGGCATACCGACATTATGCTTTTCTGGTTGTGACCATGCTGCTCATTCTTGCTGCTTGTGGGAATGAGACGACTGCGAGTACTACTCCTACCGCGAATAGTATCCCTAAATTGGCGGCAAAACAGATATTGACATTTCCCAACGTTGGCATCGTGGATAGCGATCCGCTTGATCCTGCGCTAGTCTCCGATCAAAATACCGGTCTGATTGTGAATATGATCTATAGCGGCCTGGTTAGATCTGATATCAATTTGAACGTTGTTCCGGATCAGGCGACCTGGGATATTTCTGCCGATGATAGGGTCTATACATTTCATCTGAAGCCAAGTATTGCCTTTTCGGATGGGACACCAGTCACGGCCCAGACATATGTCTATACGCTGACACGAGCGCTGCTGCCAGAAGTAGAATCAAGAATGGCAGCTTTATTTGAGGGTTCCATCGTCGGGGCTAACGATGTCATAAAGGGCAAGACGAAGACCTTGTCGGGTGTCAAGGCTCTCGACAAGCAAACCTTGCGCATTACCCTGACGCGCTCTACGCCGTATTTCCTACAAATGCTGACCAACTCTCTTTTTTCTCCGTTGAACAAGCGGATCATCGATGAGTATGGACAGTCCGATTGGCCAAATCATGTTGTTGGCACTGGTGTGGGTACCGGGCCTTTCCTGATTCAGGAGTGGGACCGCAGTGTCAAAATAGTGTTCGTGCCCAATCCTTATTATTATGGAGACAAGACTAAGTTAACACAAGTGAATATGATATTCACCAATGACGCTACCACAGCATTAACTACCTATCGCGCGGGTCAATATGATTTTGTCTGGAATATGGCGGCGGCAGACCAGGTGGCGGCTGGGGGTTTGCCTGGTTTTACGAGAAGTACACAGTTAGAGACGGATGCACTCTTCTTTAATAATAAGATACCCCCATTTGACAACGTTTTTGTGCGCCAGGCATTTGCTTATGCAACAGATAAAGTAACACTGGCTCATGCGATTTTCTACGATTCTGTTGTGCCTGCACAGACCATTATTCCTCCGGGAATGCCAGGTTACCAACAGAACAATATAGGTATACCCTATGATAAAAACATGGCAAAGACTCTCTTGCAGTCTATTTATCCCGATCCCACGACCATTCCACCAATCACATTCTCTTATTCTAGCTCTACAGTTAATCCGCAAGAAGCTGTTGCTCTGCAAAAGATGTGGCAAGATGCATTAGGCATCCAGGTGACACTGCGTTCTGTAGAGACAACCGCGTATGCAGATGAGTTGAGTAAGCATCAGATTCAGTTTGGCTTCACGCAGTGGAATGCAGATTTTCCTGATCCCTACGATTGCCTGACCTTAAACCTGTTCTCAAAGGCAGCCAATAATTACGGCGGCTGGAGTAATCCCGACTTTGACCAGGCGGTGACACAGGCCGATAAAGTTATATCAAGTGGTACGCGCGACTTGCTCTATAACCAGGCGGAACAGATTGCCATTCAAGAAGTAGGCTGGCTTCCCCTTGATCACCAGACATTGGCGGCAATTATTCCATCCTGGGTACATGGGGTCAGTGTCAATGCAAACGGTCTTTACTTTGGAGATTGGTCGCAAGTCTACCTATTGCAACATTAAGAGAGGCTGAGAGGCTAAGCCCTACGTCATGCACAAGAGAGCTTGAAGACCCTGCATTTGAGGTGATATACTGTAATATATCTCTTGTAGGCCCGCTTGTTTACTGGCGGGCTTTCCTCTATATCACCTGTGTCTTGCTCAGGATAACTATCAGGAAGCTCTGGACAAGACGATGAAAAAGCATGGGTGCTTCGTTATGCAATGCTGCATACCTGGCCTAAGATAGGTCAAATAGTAAGGAGGTTCTTCAGCAGTGGCTATTGATATTGTTAACCCCTATGATATGGCGGTTGCGCAATTTGATGAAGCGGCAGACCGTCTCGGTCTCTCGCAAGCTATGCGAGCTATTTTACGCAAGCCGAAGCGTGAACTTATTGTCAATTTCCCCGTGCGTATGGACAATGGTGACGTGGAAATGTACACGGGCTATCGAGTCCAGCACAACATTAATCGTGGACCAGCCAAGGGTGGCATCCGTTTTAGTCCAGAAGTCTCGCTCGACGAGGTACGTGCCCTGGCAATGTGGATGACATGGAAATGTGCTGTTGTAGGTATTCCCTTTGGTGGCGCCAAAGGCGGCGTTCTTTGCGATCCCCATAAGCTCTCGCGCGCTGAGCTTGAGCGTCTGTCACGTCGCTACGCGACAGAAATCTCGATCTTGATTGGGCCAAATAGCGATATTCCCGCGCCTGACATGAATACCAACCCGCAGATCATGAGCTGGATGATGGATACGTTTTCTATGCATCAGGGCTACTCTGTGCCAGCTGTGATTACGGGGAAACCTCTCGCCATCGGAGGTAGTGAAGGACGTCTCGAAGCAACTGCGCGCGGGGTACAATTTGTCACGCGCGAGGCGATGGTCGACCTCGGCATGCGGCCAGGCGAATGCAGCGTGGTGGTCCAGGGCTTTGGCAATGTCGGCAGCATTTCAGCCCGTCTCCTCCATGAACTGGGATGCAAGATTGTTGGCTTAAGCGATATCAGCGGTGGTGTCTATAACCCTCATGGGATTGATGTACACAACGCGCTACACTACTCTAAGGAACATGGAACTTTGCGGGGACTACCCAATAGTGAGCCTGTTACGAACACCGAACTATTGTTGCTGCCATGTAATATTCTAGTGCCTGCCGCTCTCGAGAATCAGTTGACGGGAAAAAATGCGCCACAAGTCAAGGCGCAGTTAATTATCGAGGCAGCCAATGGTCCTACGACGCCAGATGCAGACCATATCCTCAATGATCGCGGCATTACAATTGTGCCGGATATTCTGGCCAATGCTGGCGGTGTGACAGTAAGCTACTTTGAGTGGGTACAGGACCTGCAGCGCTTTTTCTGGGCTGAGAACGAGATCAATGATCGCCTGGAATCGATTATAACCCGTGCCTATCGAGCAGTTCGTGAGAAGGCATTGCAGCAGGAGACGAACTTGCGCATGGGAGCGTATTTGCTCGCCGTGGCTCGTGTTGCCGAGGCAACTGAAATTCGCGGTGTTTATCCGTAGGCTTTCATTTAGGCTGTGGAATTGCAGAAGTAGGTAGAAGAGGGGGAAGGCGCTTCCTCTTCTACCTACTTCTGCAATTCCAGGTGCAGTATTTTTAGCCAGATCTCCTGCCTGCTCACTTCTTCTGGTGGGCTCCATGCCGGCTCAAGAGAAAAGACCACGCTGACGACCTGACCAACAGGAAATGAAGATCGTTGAGCGCCACCACGGATCAGCGTTCCCTTAAATTGAAGATTGCCGATGCCCATTAGTAGTCGTAGGTTGCGTCCATCATAGCCACTTGACCAGCTGCCCAGTATGCGCAGCCCCTCGATCTTGAAGGTAGGTTCTGGATTGGCAGCGCCAAAAGGAGCGAGTTCGCGTATCTTACAATACATACTGTAGTTGATGCGATCCAGCCTTTTGAAAAGCAGGTCGATCATCTGAACGTTGATTGTCTCCTGCTCAATTACTACGCCAGTCTGATCGGCTAGCTCTACTTCTGTTTCCTCTACCGCGCTTGCCACCATAACCGGTAGGCTCTGTCCATTCCAGCCAAGTAAGTGTTCGCGAAGCTTTTCAATGAGGTTATTCGCAATAGTGAAGCCTGCCGCCTGAGCATGACCTCCATAACGCACCAGAATATCGGCACAGCCGCGCAGCGCGTCAATAATGTTCAGCCCTTTCTGACTGCGCGCGGAGCCGCGGCTGAACTCTGGACCTCGACTCAGTACTAATACGGGGCGATGAATCTCTTCGGACAATTTGCCGGCTACCAGGCCGATGATACCCTCGGGCCAGTTGTCGCCACTGACCAGAACCACCTTATCGTTCGGGCGAAGTTGTGCCTCTGTACGTACATGATGCATCAGCTCTTCAGTCTGGCGCTGCCGCGACATGTTGAGTTGTTCCAGTTCTTCGACGTAATGAGCAGCTTCTAACGGGTCGTCCGTCGTTAAAAGGTTAAAGGCAATGCTGGCGTCCTTCATACGTCCAGCAGCGTTAATGCGCGGGGCCAACGCGAAGGCGATATCCCGCTCGCGGATTCTGCCGGGCTGTAAACCGACTTTGCGCACCAACGCGAGCAAACCTGGATTTTGCGTTTGATTGAGTTTCTGGAGTCCAAGACGTACAAGCGTATGGTTCTCGCCTAACAGTGGCGCTACATCGGCGATAGTGCCGAACGCAACCAGGTCAAGGAGGATTAATTCGTCCGCCACTGGTCGCTTATAGGCACGGTAGAGAGCTTGTGCCAGCTTAAATGCGATGCCGACACCACAGAGATAGCGCTCGCTATATGTACAATCCGGTCGCCAGGGATTTATCATAGCATAGGCGTCGGGAAGCGTTTCAGGTGGCCGGTGGTGGTCCGTAATAATCACATCGATGCCCTGCGTTTTTGCGTAGGCTACCTGTGCAACATCAGAACTGCCGCAGTCCGTGGTGATAATCAGCGATGTCCCCCTGCTTTTGAGCAGGTCAATGGCTTTGAGATTGAGGCCACAGCCATCATGTAAGCGACTGGGAATATGAAAGTCGAGAATCGCTTCGGGTTCCTTGAGTGCTCTCAAGGCACGAGTGAGTAGAGCGGAAGATGTGACGCCGTCGGCATCGTAGTCACCATAGACCGTTATATGTTCTCGTTGAGCAAGTGCGCGTTGTATGCGCTCAAGTACTTTGCTCATATCGATGAGAGTGAGCGGATCAGGTGTCTGATCATAGCGGGCAGCGAGAAAAGATCGCATGGCTTCTGGCGTTATGATGCCGCGATTATGGAGGAGCTGTGCATGGATTGCTTCTATACCTGCCTGTGAGTATTGCTGAAATTGAGCATCGGAGAGTATATCATAGACATCCCATGGCGTTTTAGTTTGAGATGCTAACTCCACATGTCTATCCTTTTTTATATGTTAGTCGGGCAGCAACCGTAGAAACACTTCGTTTCCAAGAAGGCGTCCCCGCTTGCTGAGGCGGAGCCGATCAGGCTCACGCTCTAAAAGACCTGCCTCCTCGACAAACCGAAGGCGGTCGCCGACAAACTGAGTGAATGGTATAGCAAAACGCTGTTCAAAGGTGGGCAAGTGCAGACCTTGTGCGGTACGGAGGGCTAGAAAAGCTGTCTCTGACATCGCTTGAGCCCTATCTATCGTTTCACTTTCGGCTTCTGGCCATTGTTGTGTCTTAAGCAGGCGGATATATTCAACCGGGTCGCGTACATCGGAAAAGCGCCTTCCGCCAAAGCTTGAGTAAGCTCCTGCTCCCATGCCAAGGTATGGAAGATTATGCCAGTAGGTCAGGTTATGGCGGGATTGGAAGCCGGGAAGCGACCAGTTCGAGATTTCATAATTCTTATAGCCCGCTTCCTGGAGGCGTTCATCTGCATATTCATACATGTCTGCGCACAGATCTTCGTCTCCTGGTGTTATACGCCCTTCATGTGTCCAGGTATAAAAAGGTGTGTCTTCTTCAATAATCAAAGAATAGAGCGAGAGGTGTTCGATATGCAAATCCAAAGCCCGGTCAATTGTCTCGCGCCAATGACTCATAGTTTGCCCAGGTAAACCAAACATAAAATCGACGTTGATGGAAGTAAAGCCAGCGACGCGCGCATCGTGTACTGCTTTCGTGATATCCTTTGGCGAGTGGATACGGCCCAGGGCTTTCAGAAGCTCTGCATCAAAGCTCTGCGCACCCATGCTCAGCCGATTGATACCTGCCGCTCGCAGCCCAATCAACTGTTCCTGGCTCAAGGTGCCAGGGTTGGCTTCTGAGGTGATCTCAGCATCTTCATCTACCGCAAAGTTAGTATAACAGGCGTTCAAGATGCGGCTGATCTGAGAGACACTGAGCAGGCTGGGTGTACCGCCGCCAAAAAAGATGGTGCGAGAGCGACGTGGTTTTCCATCCGACAACTGTGCAACTGTTCCTGCCATTCCTATTTCAGTGAGCAGGGCGCGTACGTATGGCTCTCGCAGCGGAAGAATACCGGCATACGTATTGAAATCGCAATAGTGACAGCGCGTATGGCAAAAAGGGATATGTAGATAGAGGGAGACAGTCTCCAAGAGTTGTTGAATAGGTTCTGTTGTCTCTGTTTTGGTTGTAGCGGCTGCGATCATGCTCATGAAAGAATCAGGTCCTTTGTAGAAACGCAGTGATGAATGCTGCCACTCAGCAAACTTCGTCACTGCGTCACTACCGTGTCAGGTTTTGTTAGGGATGTCCAGGGATGCCTCCGCCGGGGGCGCTCCCGCCTGGTATACCTCCACCAGGAACGGCTCCAGGTCCACCACCCGGCGCGCCCAATGGAAGATCGGGCGGCATATTCAAAGGATCAAGCAGCTTGTCCTGGTCGACAGGTGTAATGACTGTACCGGGAAGTGCCTGCTGCTCAGTTAACCAATTGGAGAGCACGCTGCTTTTCAATGACTGCAATGTAGTCGCATCCACGATGCGAGCAGGATCAGCACCCAGGAATTGAACGATACGGAATGTTCCATTTTCTTTGATAATGGGACTAAGCTCGTCAATTTTACGCGCCGGATCGAAAAGCCAGATCTCTACGTTAGCTGCTGTGTAATTTTGTACATACTGGCCACGGGCCAACCAACCAAGAGAACCACCTTTGACCGCAGTCTGGTTATCGACCGAATTATCTTTTGCAAGTTTCCCGAAATCGCCGCCATGCTTCAGCTCATTCAGTATCTTCGTCGCATGTTGCTGTGTATCAAGGGTCATCATGCGCGCTAAGACCTGATATGTTGGTGAAACCACCTGGGAGGCCAGGTATGTCTGCATGTTGTCACGTCGTAATTTGATCGTCATCATAGCCTGTACATCGTCATCAGAGACGTGATCCTTGTTCAGGAATGCACTGTAACTGCTGGTCTTTGGAATATTGCTTTTAAAATCCGCAAGAGCACGGCTGATCGCTTGATTCAATGGGTTCACGGCGGCCTGTACGTGGCTATTTTGCTTCGCAAGCCATTCGCGAATAAGCTCGTCATTCTGTAGCCAACTGACGCTGTCATTGCCAACTTGCGATTGGTTGACGTTTGCTTGATCTTGCGGAATGACGGTTTTAGTCAAATTTGAATACTGCTGTCTGAGAGTAACAAATTTCACCTGTTGGCTGTACCCCAATGTCTGGGCGTCTTTCAGTTGCTTCGTTAAAGCTGTGCGTTCTGGGCTTGGGCCGGGTTTGAGTACTGCTATCTTTTTATTCAAAGAGGTAATTTGTGTATTGGTAGCCTGCCCTAGCTGTTGCAAGTTTGAAAGTTGCTTTCTCAAACTATCACGTTGTGCAATAAGTCCGTTTGGTCCATTAAGATCATTCTGTACAAGCTGGGTCTTAAAGGCGACCATCTTGCGATAGAGAGATTGCGGAATTTGATGACCATTGACGCTGGTGATTGGCAGGCTCGGAGTGATAATGTTGATATTGACCCAGAAGCCGACGATAACTGCGACGATAAGCGCTAACACGCCGATAGCGGTGATCCAGGTGACACGGCGTTGCAATTGTACTTTCTGGTTGTGCGAAAGGTGTTTTCCCCAGCCAAAAATAAGAGGTTTCCCGTCGCGTTTTCCCTCAAAGCGCGCTGTCTGCTTATAGTATTTCTTTGTTTTTTGAGAACGTGGTGGTCGCTTGTTGTCAGGGCGACGAACTGTTTGACTGTTCATTGTTATACTGCTCCCTTGCTCCTTCCCGCTTGATGCGCTGGCTTGCGTCAACAAAGTCAACACATACAGTTAAGATGAATACGTCTCTTTGCTGTGAAAGCTCACGTATTCATCTGTGGCTGTGGTGTATGGCTGCCTACTTTTACATGTGCATACCACGCATGTGATCTGCAGTATAGGGGAGCAATGCCATCTGTCTTGCCTCTTTAAGGGCCAGACTCAAAGCGCGTTGATGTTTGGCGCATGTCCCTGTCTTCCGGCGGGGCTCGATTTTCCCACGGTCGGAGATGTAACGTTTCAAGAAACGGTTAGCATCTTTGTAGTCGATTTCGCGTACATGATCGTGGCAAAACTGACAAATTTTGCGGCGAGATGTGCGCTCGCCTCGCCCGCCCTCGCGCCGTTCACGACGTGGGGCACCTTCTGGTCTTCTTTGCACGGATTGTTCTCCTCAATTGTGAGCTAGAAGGGATGATCTTCTATATCTCCAAGAGGGTCGGAAGCGTCTGCATTTCCTGCTAAAAAGTCTGAACTACCGCCACTCGAAGCTGATTTTGGTGTGAGCATTTCCATGTCACTGACAATGACATCGAAAGCTGAGCGCTCAACACCGTTTTTATCAGTGTACTTGCGCTGTGACACACGGCCCTCAATGTAGACCTTAGAGCCTTTATGCAGGTACTGGTTACACGTCTCAGCAAGTTTGTCCCAGGCAACGATATTAAACCACTCTGTTTCGTCGCGCTTGTCACCTGAACTTGTCTTATAAGAGCGGCTAACGGCTAGTGAGAATTTTGTGAGAGCAGTACCATTCTGCGTGTAATTCATCTCCGGGTCTCTTCCGAGATTGCCGATCAACATGATTTTGTTTAGCATGGTTCAAGATCCTTTCGACGTGATAATCACTGCCTTAGCTCTTCTTTAAACCGCAGAGATCAGACGAACCGACCCAAACGTATTTTAACTAACTAGGCTTCGACGGTTTGCTCTGTTTCCTCTATAGCAGGCGGGACATCTTCGATATCCTCGGCGGATGGGCCAGAGAGGATTTCTGCCTCTTGACCGGCAATTTCCTCGTCGGAAGACGCTTCCGAGGGGATTGCCATCTCATCATGTACTTCCGCATGTGCTTCCGCTTCTGCTTCAGGAGCAGCGGGTGTTGGAGTTGCCGCAGTTGCGGCTGCGGCTGCAGCGCGAGCCTCGCGTTCCTTTTGAACAGTCTTGGGATCGCGTCTCTTGACTAAGTGCCGCAGAACCTCTTCCGAAACCTTGAGTGTACGATCGAGTTCAATTACCGTCTCAGGGGTCAGAATCATGTCTATGAATACATAAAATCCGTCGCGGTGGTGTTCAATGGGGTATCCCAGTCGACGACGCCCCCACTGATTAATCCTGACAATCTGGCCGTTGTAATTAGCGACGACCTGTTCAACACGGTCTAAAATTGCCCGTGTTTGCTCTTCACTGACTTCGGGGTTGAGAATGAAACCAAGTTCGTAATCTCGTCTCACGAAGCCACCTCCTTCCTCTGGGTTTGCACCTGGTCAGATTTACAACTGAAATGTAGATAGAGTTGAGGGCCTATCAATACTCATTAGTAATGCCTTCCTCACTTCACTCAGTGACTGCCAGGGCAGGCGGAACACCGGCTACATGCCGATGCATAATAAAACAGATGCCGCTAAAACTGTGCGGCCTCAGCGTGTATTGTCCCACGATGGTAGCGGGTTGCTTCAAACACCACGCTATTATAGCATTCTTCGCTATGTCTGACAATAGAGCTAAGGTTTACTCATTCAATTTCCTGTTCTTTCTATACACTGAAGAAACGGAAAAGCGGAAAGTGTTGTACATTTTTTGTAACAGCAAGAAAAGCTCATTGACAGCAATAGCTGTATGCCTGATACTATAAATGATAGCTAGCTTAGAAAAAGAAGGGTAGCGGGGGGATACTCCGACAAGGAAAGCAGCCCATACCCCCTGGTTGGTAAGAAATATGCAACAGCGCCCAGGCAGTAAAGATCGAAGTTTATACCCATTACGCTCAGGGAGAACACAACCCGCACTGCCTGGTGCTACCTTGCCAACGGCATCTATGACGGCGCGTTCGCAGCAGTATCAGCTTGAGCCACAAGATCCTTCTTACAGACGTCCCAATTATGAACGGCGTGTTTTGTTAGCGTTGATTGGCCTCGGATTGCTCGTGGAGGCGCTCTTACTTGCCTCCTATCCTTTGCTGGCGGGAGCCACTACCAGAGAGGATGCGGCTACACAGGCGCTGCTTGGCCTCTTACCCTGGCTGCCACATCTCTACTGGACAACAGCATTGCCCTTTCTGGCACAAATAGTGGCACACGTCCCTTTCTTCGCTCTTACTAATGGAGGCCCGAATACAGGGAATGGTAACGCCAATTTGCTGTTATGCTTGCTCGTGTTGGCGTTTGTAATCACGCTCATCGCCGGTCGTATAGGCGGTCGTGTTGTACGAGAACGGCTCTCGCCATCCAATGTTCGTGTGCTATTCAGCACCATCATCATTCTGACGGCTATCTTTGCTTTGACCTGTTTTTTTGCTCCCGCTATCCTGTCACAAGATATGTTCCTCTATGGCATATATGGGCACCTGGTGACTGTCTACCACGTGAACCCATACGTCGTCTCTCTCGCTGCTTTCTCGCACGAGCCATTACAGAAGGGTATTTCCAAGGGAGCACAAAGTGTGACAGCGCCCGGTCCGGTCTGGCTAGACCTCTCTATTCCAGTGGTGCTGCTGGCACGCGACAGTATCGCGAATGTCCTCCTACTATTTCGTGGACTGGGTCTGGCTGCGCATCTTGTCAATACTGTGCTCATCTGGATCATCCTGGCGAGGCTAAAGCCCGAGACGCGCATCTCTGCTACGATACTGTATGGCTGGAATCCACTAGTTCTGTTGCTGAGTATTAATGGAATGCATCTTGATGTGGTAGTTGTCCTCTTCATTTTACTGGCTATTCTCTTCTTTCAGCGCAAATCGCCCATTCTAGGCTGGGTTTTGCTGCTCCTGGCGACGCTCATCAATATGTTGATCCTGCTGCTGTTACCGCTCTTTTTCTGCCTTTTGCTGAAGGAGGCCCGCACATTGCCGTCGGAGCGCCGTGTCTTCTGGTGGTTGTCGGTCACTGGAGTGTCTGTACTGGTTATGATACTAGCATATGCGCCCTACTGGTCGGGCTGGGGGCTAGCAGGCTTACTTACCTATGCACAGCATATTTTTTTACAGGACAACGCGATCAATTCGCTTGATGCGGCGCTTTTCAAACTGCCGATTACTTTGCCACCGGCGCTCTCCTGGCTGGTCTCTTCTCACCATTGGACGATTTTTGCTCTTGTGACGGTCAGTTCTCTGTTGCTGCTTGGCTGCTGGCTGGCCGATACCGTTGAACTGGTAGTGCTCTTCAGTAGCTGGATCTCTCTGGCGCTGCTCGTCTTGTTGCCCACTTACTGGCCGTGGTACGCACTCTTGCCATTAGCTCTTTCACTCTGTTCAGCCAATGGCCGCACCATCATGCTGGCTATGCTGCTCACCATTGGTGCGCTGCTGAGCAGTTACTTCTGGCTCTGGCAACCCACCTGGTCGGGTCAGGCCCTTATGACAATTGGTTTGCCGCTTCTCGTCTGGGGTTGGATCCTTTTCTTCAGCACGACGTGGGAAATGACGCACGCCAACATGCCTCAGCCAGAGCAGGCGGCGAAACCAATGCGTAGGGGTTTATCTCGTCCATCCTGGCCTTCGAGGCCATCACGACCCGGTCGGAGAAGATAGGCCTACGGATCTATTTGCCTTAAGGCATTGGCAGGCAACTAAAAATATGATACCTTTAGATAAAGCATATCGATGCCAGTTACCACTTGGATAGAGTGTACCTTTTTCCATAAAGAGGCAAAGCTATTATGACAACAGCTGAGAGATTACCAGTGGTTATTCCTGCTGATTGGGTTCCAGGACCCAGACAGGGGGAGTGGACCTATAATGAGTATGCAGCTCTTCCCGACGATGGGCAACGCTATGAAATTGTGAATGGAGTCCTGCTTATGCCACCTCCTTCGCCTAGTGGGCCGCATCAAGATGCTATTGGCATGATTTTTTACTACCTCTTAACCCATGTAAAACTGGCCGGTCTTGGGCTGGTGCGTCTGGCCCCATTTGATGTGTTATTGACTCCCAAAGATGTCTTTCAGCCTGACATCCTTGTTGTGCTGAATGCACATTTGGGTAGAGTAACAGATAAAAAGGTCATAGGTGCGCCCGATTTGGTAGTTGAGGTTGCGTCTCCCGGCACTGCGACTTTTGACCGGCTGACCAAGTATGATGTCTATGCTCGTGTTGGGGTACCGGAGTATTGGATTGTCAAACCCGATGTGCAAACTGTCGAGGTGCTCGTGTTGGATGGTCAAACATACCGTTCGCTGGGTATATTTGAGGGAAAGACAACATTGCCCTCACGAGTAATAGCAGGGTTTCCTGTGCAGGTTGAGAAGTTTTTCCTGTGAGTCTCATGCGTAACCATAGATTAACAACACTTAGAAAAGGGTATGATATTCAATATAGAGGTACACTAAGTTACGATCCTGACGCAGCGGATGGATGCCATCTTTCCCTTTTACGAAAGGCAGGGCTGATATGACGGCAACATTTGAGAAACTGCCTATCCTCATTCTTGCTGATGGGGTTCCTGGCCCTAAGCAGGGAGAGTGGACCTACAGCGACTATGCCGCTCTGGATGATGGGCAACGCTATGAAATTGTGAATGGAGTCCTGCTTATGACGCCCACTCCAAGTTGGTCCCATCAAGAGATTGTGCTTGAAATTGCTTCTTACCTACGTACCTATCTCCGAAAAACTGGCTTAGGAGGAGCCTTTGTGGCTCCTATTGACGTAGAACTCTCACCTCGTGACGTGTTTCAACCTGATATCGTTGTTCTGCTGAAAGAGAGCCGTGAGAAATTAAAAGACAGGCATATTGTGGGTGCGCCTGACTTGGTTATTGAGGTTACTTCACCCGGCACCAGAGTCTTTGATCGGCTAAACAAATATGACGCTTATGCTCGCGCCAGGGTACCGGAGTATTGGCTTGCCAATCCAGAGACGCAGAGCGTTGAGGTGCTGGTGTATGATGGCCAGACCTATCGTTCGCTGGGCGTTTTTGAAGGGCAGACAATACTGACTTCGCGCGTGGTGCCCGGTTTGGATGTGCACGTCGAGCAGTTCTTTGCTTCAGTCTGGTCTTAGTCTCTCTTGCAATTTTTGTGGGATAAAGTAGAGATGAAAGAAAGCTGTTCCAGGCAACGGCACGCCGTTGCCTGGAACAGCTTTCTTTCTCTTATCCTAATCTCTCGATCTAAAGAGCTTCACCCTGCGGTAGGGCTCTTTTCCTCTACTGCGGGAGATCAGGTTATAGCGTGTCGCCATCTGATGCTGCAACCTACGAATGTAGGCGTTGGCGGGAGCCAGTTCAGCCGTCGTCAAGCCTTTGTTCAAAACTTGATGAATAGCATCCTCTGTCTCCAACAGGGCGCGCGTCGTTGAGTCATCCGTCTCTCTTACCTCACCCTCCTCCTCGTCATCGGGCGGCGCGTCCGCCGTAGGGATGTCGAAGATGTGCGCAAGCGCGTGCTGCATCTGGGCAATGGTATTGTTTTTCAGGATGATAATCAACTTACGGTCCTGTTCCGCTTGCTGCAACCTCTCAGGTTGGCGGCGATAGTAATTCTTCAGTGTGATGACGGCATCGGCATCACTCTGGTTGTTGGTGACGATAATGGGCACGCGCAACTGGCGGGCCGACTCTGCCAGGCGATCGCGGTTCACGCCGAACGGATAGACGCGCAGCGTCTTCATGATCGACACTGGCTCCTCCATCTCCGCTGGTTTGTAGACCCCCTCGGTCAGTGGAGTTCGTTCAGCAGTCAGCAGCGCCGTAGGATGCTGGTGTTCAACATCCGCGGGCGATGTTCCTGTCGGTGCTAAGGCCTGAAATTGCGGCTGTGGCTGGCTCTGACTACGACCGCGAAAGCGTTCGCTGCTACCGCCACCATTGCGGAACCCTTGCTGCCCCTGTCCCACCTGGCGAAACTGTCCCCAATCCCCACCACCGCGACCAGAACGCTCAAGGGTTCCTCCCGGGCCTGCCTGGCGTGGATCGACAGGGCCACCAAAGCTGCCAACACCCCAGGTTGATACTTCCATACCACCAGTGGAGATGCGGTGGACAGTGACACGGCTCGACTCTTCATCGCGAGTGCGTTCCTCAGCTGTGATAGCGTGCCCTCGAAGCATGCTGTCTACTGTGTCCGCGACATCACGATGCACGATCAACTCCTGCCAGCTCTGTTGTTCAACCACCACATCGAAGGTCGGTGGAGCTTTACGCTCCAGGATGCTCTTCTGGGTGTGACGCCGCCGCGCCTCCTCGTCGCCGAGGGTCACGGTCTGAATACCGCCCACGAGGTCGGAGAGCGTAGGGTTGACCAACAAGTTGCCGAGTGAGTTACCATGAGCTGTCGCCACAAGCTGCACACCGCGTTCAGCGATAGTGCGGGCGGCTGCGGCTTCCAGTTCTGTGCCAATTTCATCTATGACGATTACCTGGGGCATATGGTTTTCGACGGCCTCGATCATCACCGCGTGCTGTTCCGCCGTGCGAGCCACCTGCATGCGGCGAGCACGACCAATGCCGTGATGCGGAATATCCCCGTCACCCGCGATTTCATTTGAGGTATCGACGACAACCACGCGTTTATTGGCTTCGTCCGCGAGAACGCGAGCTATTTCACGTAACAGAGTGGTTTTACCCACACCTGGGCGACCTAAAATCAAAATGGATTGACCCTGTTCGACAATATCGCGGATCAAGGCAATACTGCCGAGTACCGCTCGACCAATACGGCAGGTCAAGCCAACAACTTTTCCCTTGCGGTTGCGCAGAGCGCTAATACGGTGGAGCGTGCGCTCAATACCAGCACGGTTATCGTCGCCAAATTCACCAATACGTTCGACCACGTATTCGAGGTCCGCGTTGGTAATTGGCTGTGTACTTAGGATCACCTCCCCTTCTGGGAACCGGCCCTCGACCACTCGTCCGAGGTCCATTACGATCTCCAGCAGTTCGCTTCGGTTCTCGAGCCGATTGACCGCGTCGTGGATGCCTGGCGGAAGTGTCGCTAGCAGAGCCTCAAGATCGTCAGTGATCGCATGTTGCATAAGCAGTTTTATCACCTCATTGTTGGCGCGAATTGACCGTCCCCAGGCCCTTCACGCCATAGACCACTCGCTGCTCCAGTGCGGGGACTGTGCGTTGACGCATAGCCAGGAGAGCTATGTGCCGCACGAGCATTGCCCGGGTGGCGGTATGCTCAAATCCACTGTTGCGCAAAGCGGCGATTACAAACGACTCGTACTCTCGCACCTGACAGTAGATGCTTCGTACACCTTGCTCCTGTAACTTTCTGATGCCAAAACGCAAAAGCGGTTCAGCAAGTTCAGCATGTTCAGGATGGACAATAAGAGAGAGCTGGTGCGGTCCTGAACCGTGACTCCGACAGAGCCGCAGCCATGCTCCTAAACGAACGCCAACGTCACATACATAGTTTTCTTGCCCCCGCGAAAAGGGCAATGGCAACGGACGCAGTGACCCGACGTGTAGCTTAGCAAATTCTTCGCTATTCTCTAGCATCTCTGCCATCTGTACCCGTTGTGGAGTGACAGAACGATAGAGTTGATGTAGACCCCACACGTGATGCCGGTTCCAACGCCTCAGCGAGGGGAGGTTGGGGCTGAAATCGGACGCAATAAATTGGGCCTCTACAGGATTGTAGACATAGGTCAGTTCGCGGGCATAGCGCTGGAAGCCCGCTCGTTGGAACAGTTCCTGTTCTGGTATTTCGTCCTCAACCTTAGCGAAAATACGGAGGATGCCATGTCCTGCAGCCATTTCTAACATGTATTCAAGCAGTGCGGCCAGGACATCATCACTGGAGATATTGCGCTGTACCATGGAGGCAAGGTAAGAGACATCCCACATGGTATGAGAGGGTCTCTCTTGAATCTGGGCGAAACCAAGGATGCGCCAGTGATCTTCACAAATCCAGGTGCGCGAGGCAGGATTGAGTGGAAAGATGTTCCGCAGGATAGGTGACAGAGAGAGACGCTTCTCCTCCGGCTCTAGCGAACACACGAAGTTTGCGAACTCATGCTGTTTACTGCGAGCACGGCGATCAATTGAGTAGATGATTCCCGGCAAATCAACGTATAGTACCGGTCGTATCATCCATTACTCCCGCGTCTCGGGGACTCCGAATGGATATTACCCTTTGACGCTCTGTACTATGCGGAGAAAGTAGTGATGAAAACGTGGGTCTCCTGAAACCTCCGGGTGAAATGTAGTACCAAGTAAAGGTCCTTCTCGGACAGCAACGATGGAACCATCGTCGAGCGTTGCCAGCGTCTCCACTTCAGGTCCTACCGCTTCAACGGCTGGTCCTCGAATGAAGAACGCGTGGAATGGCGCTTCTCCTAATACCGGCACAGACAGATCAGTCTCAAAACTTTCCCGCTGGCTGCCAAATGCATTGCGACGGACACGAATGTTCATTGAGGCCAATAATGGTTGACCTTCCAGCGCGTTATCCGTCTCATTTGCTAACAATATCAATCCTGCACATGTTCCCCAAATGGGGAAGCCTTCGCGAATTTTTTGTTGTAGTGGCTCCTGTAAGCCATACAACACCATCAGTTTGCCAATGGTGGTACTCTCACCACCTGGTATTATTATACCATCTAAACCTTCGATTTGCGCGGGTAATTTGATAGCTTTTGCTTCGATTTCAACACCTAATTCGTCAGCAGCTTTTTGCAGCGCTTTCAGGTGGGCCTCAAAATCACCTTGTAATGCTAATACGCCAATACGTAGCTTTGAGTTGTATTTCTTTTCCTGGTCCATATTTTACTGTTAAACCTTGCCCTACCCGGCCCCACGTGGGACGCGATAAATCGGGTCCCTACGCCTATGCCATAATGTATTACCAACCACGTCGGGCCATCAATTGTTCTTCGGGTAGGGTTTCGATATTGATGCCCACCATTGGCTCGCCAATGCTTCTCGACACTTCCGCGACTATAGCGGAGTCTTCAAAATGGGTGGTTGCGCGCACAATGGCTTTGGCCCGCTTCATTGGGTCACCTGACTTAAAGATGCCAGAGCCAACGAAGATGCCTTCCGCGCCCAAACGCATCATTAAAGCGGCGTCGGCGGGTGTCGCTATGCCACCTGCTGAGAAATTTACCACGGGGAGTTTCCCAGTGCGAGCGATATCACGTACCAATTCATAGGGTGCGCCAAGGTTCTTGGCCTCGGTCATCAACTCTTCTTCAGGCAGCATTTGCAGGCGGCGAATGCCGTCCATAATGGCTCTCATATGGCGGACTGCCTCAACGACATTGCCCGAGCCAGCTTCACCCTTGGTACGCATCATGGCCGCTCCTTCACCGATGCGCCGTAGCGCTTCGCCTAGATTACGCGCTCCACACACGAAGGGGACGGAGAAGAGGTGTTTATTGACATGGAAGTGTTCATCGGCTGGCGTCAGTACTTCTGACTCGTCGATGCAATCCACACCAATCGCCTGGAGAATTTCGGCCTCGACAAAATGCCCAATGCGGCACTTGGCCATGACGGGGATGGTGACCGCCTCTTTGATCTGAATGATAAGCTCGGGATCGCTCATACGCGCAACGCCACCATGAGCGCGAATATCGGCTGGTACACGCTCAAGAGCCATTACTGCACATGCCCCAGCCTCTTCCGCTAGGCGCGCCTGCTCCGCGTTTACGACATCACAAATTACCCCGCCTTTGAGCATTTCTGGAAATGTTCGTTTTACTTGGATGGTTCCTGTCTGCTTCTGCATGACTGTATCTCCTGCTTTGCTTGATTGACTGATTGCATGGATGTATAACGGATTTTCCACCCTTCCGGGTGACGCGTAGGAGTCGCACTCTGTGCCCAATGAATGCTATCACGAACGGAGATTTTACTCTCCAGCGGGCACGATCCATTGCACCCCTACACTCCCGATTACAAAAAACCTTATAACGTTTCTATCAAGATTCTATCATATGGGGAGGGGATGCCGCTACAGCCAATAAGGAGTTTTGAGATCAGCCATGCGAGTCATTTCTCAGCCAATTCCCACCCTACCTCATTTAGCTTTAGCCGCCTCTAACAAAGAAATGACTTTATCCAGCCGATCGATGCCGTCCCGCACCTTTTGCAGCAGATAAAGGTTGTTCAAAACGCTATTGAGTTGTACTGCACCAGGAGTAAGCTGAATGGCAGTATGATAGGTTTTTATCGCCTCGTCTTTCGTGGCTTCATCTTTGGTGACTGTGCCTGTCATATAAATTTGTATGAAGAAGGATTTAGCAGGAACCTCTCTTCAAGATACATTGTGGAAGGAAGCCACCAGTTTCACACTAACAAATTCAAACTCAACCTTAAAGCCACATCCACGCGACTGAGTTCATCGGTGGTGATGCCGCCACGACGACGTATGAGGCGAGTTTTTTCAATGGTCATGAGCTGTTCGCATTTGACGTCGGTGAAATCGGTCAAACCGTTCTCTTCGGATGGAGCGATACGCACGTGAAGAGGAAGTTCGCGTTCAGTGCGGCTCATCGAAGCGACAATAGTCAGAGGATAAGAGAGAGAGGCATTGCCGCGATCATTTTGGATGATCAAGGCGGGACGGACACCCTGTTGCTCGGCGCCGCGACCCGGAGACCAGTTCACATCCCAAATCTCACCACGCCTGGGACTGGGAGGAGGCGATGGGGGAGCATTTGTTTCTTTTTGTCTTGTCTGTTGTTGGGGGCTGGGCTGTTGTGATTGCCTCGCCTCACTACTCATGCACATTTACCTTATTACACATTACGCAACCATGCCTTCGTGACCGGCATCAAAAAAGAAGCGGGCATCGTCGAGTGTTTCTGGGAGAGAACCGAGGTAGTCGTAGGCTTCATCGAGTGAGTAAGTGAGAGAAGAGATTGCTTGTTCGCGTTTCTGGAGGATGGCTGTCTTTAACTGTTGGTAATTATCTTGCTGCATTAGTTCCATAATTGTCTCCACAACGTCTCCTAGTGAAGCTTCTAATTCAACCGCGAGAGCCTTCAGCTCTTTATGCTGTGTTGAAGGAATCTGGATGGATTTGCGGATGAAGTTCTCATGACGATAAAGGTCAGAATGTACAACGGCCATGAAACTGCCTCCTAATCATTACATGAAGCCTTTCAGTCTTTTCTAATTGTAGTCTCTTCATCCGGATTTGTCAATAAAAGTATCGCGTGTTTGATTAGAAAAATGGAAAATTGTAAATTTACAAAAAAATAGTTTGTTATGCGGCTTGCCATGTACATTTGACAGCTAAACACCATTTCTTGTACACTTATCATGTACAAGGGTGATCTCTATGCTACAGGGAAAAGGCCATGAGAGTAATACGTTGCCCAAATTGCGAGGAGCCGCTACCGGGATGCGCAGACTTTTGTGCAATCTGTGGTGAAACCCTGATACCCTCCCCAACAAGTACCACAACAAAGCTCTCCAGGCGCCCTCGTTCCCTCAAAGTGTCCCACTTTTTTTCGTTAAGAAGTGATGCCCAAGAGACAGTGCCGTTCAAGAAATTATCTTCGGTTTCCTCGGAGACAGTAAAACTTGTACAGAGACCGCCACGACTGGGCAGGGATATTACAATACCTCCAGGACGAATAGCTGATAATTCATTAGAGGACGTAGAGTCAGGTGATGGCAGACCGGGTGGGAACTGGCATAAAATTGTAGATTCTCGTCCTCGCACTCCCGCGGTGCCACGGACTTCCATGCCTGCCTCACGTATGCCCCTGTCCTTGCCACCAGAATATCTTCTGACAGCTATACCGCCCCGGCCCCCGCGAACGCGTCCACGACGTAGACAACCATCTATCTTTCTTTGGGTAAGTGTACTGATGCTCTTAGCGGTTCTGCTTGGCGGCCTTGTCGGAGTGGTGTTGTCCCTGGGACATGGAGCATTGGCGCAAAAATTGTCCCACGCAAACGAGATAGCCCTGCAGGTTACACCTGCCAGCGTGGCACTCGGTAATGTGATCACCCTGCGAGGCTCTAACTTTAGTCCTCACGGTCATATTGGGTTGACGCGCGATACTACTATTCCTGCTGTTGACACAAAGGGCAATACGATTATCCAGGCAGATGGTAAAGGTTCTTTCGCAGATACGGTAATAGTTGAAGCGGAATGGCAGGCAGGTTCGCACCTCATACGAGCGGAAGATGCCTTAATGCACAAGTCAGCAACCTTTACCATTGTCGTGACGGGGCATAATCCTTCTCTACGACCACCACACCTGCTACTTTCAAGTGGTGCCATCGATCTCGGCGCTGGCGATCAAACCACCAATAGTACAAAAACGATTACATTGACCAATGGAGGCGGGGGGCAAATCTCCTGGCAGAGTGCGGCGACACAATCATGGCTCCTGCTCAGCCCGAAGAATGGCACTTTTTCTAATGGACAAAGTATCCAGGTGACGATGGCAGCAAATCGTTCGAACCTGCAGCCGGGCGGCTATGTGGCCCAGGTAATCTTTACGTCCAATACCGGGCAGATTATGCTGCCGGTGAAGATGAAAACGACACCACTTGATCCAGGGCACGAAGCGGTTCTACAGCTCACGCCGGCACTATTGTCCTTTACAGGCGTTGATGGTGGGAGCAGCCCACCCGCACAGATCCTGACTGTGAGTAATCCGGGCGTTTTACCACTGCAATGGAGCGCCTCCACCAGCAGTGACTGGCTTTCTATCACTCCGACATCGAGCGATGTGAGTAAAGGTGGCAGTCAGGCCGTAGAGATAGGGGTCAATAGTAGCCTCCAGTTGCCGGGTACATACAGCGGTGTCGTGAGATTTACTAGTCGGCAACTGGCGCCGACCAAGGATAGTCCACAAAACATCTATGTCAGCTTAACTATTGTGCCGCAGTGTGCTCTACAGATAACGCCAGGCGCGCTCTCATTTACTGGTGTCTATCTGCAACCAGGGCCTGCCGCCAAGACCATCAATGTGAATGCTGCCCAGGCTTGTAGCACGCCGCTGCGGTGGAATGCCATTGCTACGACAAATAATGGCGAACGCTGGCTGCATATTGGCAACACAAGTGGTACTACCCCGTCCCTTCCCGCAGTAAGCATCAATGTTGAGGGACTAAAACCAGGCATCTATAGCGGTTCCATCATTTTCAGTTGGTCAGCGGGCACACAGACTATGCCTGTGACCTTTATAATGGGACAACCAACTGCACCAATACTATTGACCTCGCCTGCCTTGATGACCTTTAGCGGTATCATTGGTCAACCCGGTCTGCCAGGACAGGCCATTACCGTTACCAATTCAGGTGCAGGTACCCTGAACTGGCAAGCGAGCGCTGCCACCAATTTTGGGGGAGAATGGCTCTTTGTTGCTCCCGCTGCTGGTACTCTTGCTTCACATCAGTCTAAGACGGTGAATGTAACGGCTATCATGCTTAACGACCTGATGCCCAATACCTACACAGGCATGGTGACTATTACTGGAACAGACGCTTCTCGACATCCCGTCCTTGGCAACCCACTGAACATTCCGGTAAATTTCATCGTACTGGCTCCTTGTACGATAGCAGGTACTCCCAGCACCCTCAGTTTCGCAGGAGTGGTAGGTCAACCAGGTTTTCCAGTTCAGCCAGCGACGATTACCGCTAGTGGCACGTGTACTCACCCGTTGCATTGGACAGCATCCACCGGAAATGCAGCATGGTTGACCGCAACACCTTCCTCAGGGAACGTTGGCATAAACTCTACTGCAACGACGAATATAGGCATTATGCTGGCTGGTCTGGGCATAAATACCTATATAGGCCAGGTAACTATTACCGCAATCGACAGTGTGACCCATCAGTCCGTAGGTACACCACAGGTCATCACAGTGACACTGACTGTACAGCCCACATGTACGCTGCAGACAGCCTCTGTATCGCAAGAGAACTTTAGCGCTGAAGCAGGCACAAGTCCTAATCCTACCAGTCGAAGCTTTACCATTGGTATCACGGGTGCCTGTCAGGGCAGTATCACCATTACCCCGACAGTGACCCAGAACTGGCTAACGGTAAGCCCTTCCTCGGCAGTTATCACGGGAGGGAGTACGCCATTCACTGTAACGGTCACATCAGCGTCGCTCGTAGTAGGAGCGTATAACGGGGCCGTTTCAATTGCAGCGGTGGACAGCAAAGGTATCACCACGGGAAGCCCACAAACGGTCAATGTGGCACTCACAGTGCTATCCGCACCCTCCCTGACAGTAAACCCGGCTCTCAATGGCATGACTATCAATGTCACCAGTGGAACGACGTCTCAAGCCATCAGCATTAATAATACTGGCGGTGAGTCATTGAACTGGACGGCGGCACTCGGTTCCGGCGCGCCATCCTTTGTCTCACTTTCAGCCAGCGCGGGCAGCAATCTATTAGGAGGAGCAAGCGCCGCTGATAACGTCATTGTCAATGCAAGTGGAGTGCCAGGCGGGACTTCTTACACGACCAGCTTGACGGTCAGTGCAATTGATCCTATTACGGGCAATATCGTTGCTGGTAGCCCTACTACTATCCCAATCACGATTAACATAGCGCCACCCGCTATGCAGTTTGTCACATTGATCATTACGTAGAGGAAGCAATACGCGGAGACTCTACAAATCCATCAACTTTTTCACGCGCTGCAAATGTTGCGTATCGTGTTCCCAATCTTCTTTCCCGTCATCATCTGTCATGATTGGCGTTTCCAGGAGAACCGCCGCGTGTGTAAGGCGAGGATCGCACAACAAAGCATGCAGCCCCTCCTCTCCGATGATCCCTTCACCTATACGGGCGTGTACATCGCGATGACTTCCCAATGCCATCTTTGTATCGTTGAGGTGGATAACCTTGAGGCGTTCTAGTCCAACGGCCTCATCAAAGTGCTGCAACACCTGTTGTACTGATATCGTATTGGAGATATCGTGTCCTGCCCCCCATAGATGGGCTGTATCGAGACAGACGCCGAAGCGCTGCGCGTATTGCGGCAAGAGATTCAGTATGGCTCCCAGTTGCTCGAAGCTATGGCCAAGTGAGTTACCCGCGCCAACATCGTTTTCTAACAACAGCATTACCTCAGGAGGCGTCTCTGGTAGAATGAGAGTAAGTGCCTCGGCAATGCGCGCAATCCCTGCTTCAACGCCTGTACCACGATGGCTTCCGGTATGAAAGACAACATATTTTGCTCCCAACTGCGCACCACGCTGCAGTGTCCAGCGCAAGAGGGCAATAGATTTCTCCCAGATAAACTCGTCAGGTGAGGCGAGATTGATGAGGTAGGGGGCATGTATTACTACTGGATCAAGCCCGCATTCGCGCGTAGCCTGCGCGAATGCCGCGCAGTTCGTTGGGTTGTCTGCTGTTGGTCGCCAGCCAGTCGGGTTACTGGCAAAAATTTGTACAGCATTACACCCGATCTGCTGCGCAATCGCTGCCGCTTTGACAGGCTTGGAATTGGTGGGCATATGGCGACCCAGACGCCTGTCAGAAAGAGGAGTTAGCGAAAGTTCAGAGGCTTTGCTAAGAGCAAGCTCTGCATCTCTATCGTGTTGGAGTATTGGCTCAGCGTCGCTATGCATCTTGTGTCTTTCAAACCTCTGCTGAAAATTGTGCTGGCGTGCCTGTAACTGGCGGCAATTGTTCCAGCTTTGTCAAACCAAATTGCTGTAAGAATTCTGGCGTCGTGCCAAAGAGCGTGGGGCGTCCAACCGTTTGCGCCCGGCCAACCTCGGCGACAAGACCGTGCTGTATGAGGCTTGCCAGGGCGCGGTCACCATTCACCCCTCGTATAGCTTCAATCTGCGCGCGCGTCACGGGCTGGCGGTACGAAATAACGGCGAGCGTCTCCATGGCCGCTGATGTAAGTTTGGCCGACATAGGAAGACCTAACAGGGCGGCAATATAGCGTGCATTCTCTGGCGCGGTCACAAGTTGTACCTGTTCGCCTAAACGTTGCAGACGTATGCCACGCCTATGTCCTTCCAGGCTATGCTCTAACGTCTGCAAGCTTTGTGTTAAGTTTTCCTCGTCTATATCGAGCAACTTGCGCAGTTCGGCGTGTTCTAGTGGGCGACCAGAGACAAAGAGAATACTCTCAATGGCAGCCGCGAGCTCGGCGACCATCTGCTCATCTGGAGATGATGGAGCTGGCGTATCAACTGGTTGTTGCATCATTTGTTTCTGCATGATGAGCCGATTATAACATGGAAAGCAAGATAGACAGAAGAGGTGTATGAAACCTTAAAAGTTTGATAGTGGCACGCTCAAACTTTCTTGCAATACTATGCTCAATATGATATATTTTTAGCAGAAATACATCAGCAAGGGAGAGGGATGCACAACCCTATGAAAATTGAGCGATTTACCGACAAAGCACGTGAAGCTATTAGTGAAGCATCAGAAATAGCCAAGCAACATAATCACGGACAGATCGAAGTGGAACACTTGCTTGATGCGCTGCTCTCTCAAGACGAGGGGGTGGTACAGCAGGTTATTCAAAAGGTGGGAGGCAGTGATACAGTGGCAAAACGCATCATCGAGAAAGAAATCGAGCGTTTGCCGCGCGTCTATGGCGCCAGTGAGCCGGGTATATCTCCACGTTTGCGCAAAGTATTGGAAGTCGCATGGCGCGAAATGGGGAATTTCAGGGATGAATATCTCAGTGTTGAGCACTTGCTCCTCGGAATGTTTGATACAGATGCAGACGCTGTGCAACGTGCCCTCAAAGCGACCGGCCTCACTCGTGACAATGTCCTCAAAGCGCTCACTTCTATTCGTGGTTCGCAACGGGTCACCGATCAGAATCCCGAGGTGAAATACCAGGCGCTGGAGAAATACGGTCGTAACCTGACGGAACTGGCGGCGCAGGGCAAGCTTGATCCTGTTATTGGTCGTGACGAAGAGATTCGGCGCGTCATCCAGGTATTGAACCGGCGCACTAAGAATAACCCGGTCTTGATTGGCGAACCGGGCGTTGGTAAAACTGCTATCGTAGAAGGGCTGGCACAGCGCATCGTGCGTGGTGATGTACCAAAGACGCTGGCCGATAAGCAGGTAGTTACCCTGGACCTGGGTGCTCTGGTTGCCGGTGCCAAGTTTCGGGGCGAGTTTGAGGAGCGCCTGAAGGCCGTTTTGAAAGAGGTAATAAGCTCCGAAGGCGGCTTTATCCTCTTTATCGACGAACTGCATACGTTAGTCGGAGCAGGCGCCGCGGAAGGGGCTATGGATGCCTCTAATATGCTGAAGCCAATGCTGGCACGCGGTGAACTGCACTGTATTGGCGCAACCACGCTCGATGAATATCGCAAGCATATCGAGAAAGATGCTGCACTGGAGCGGCGCTTCCAACCGGTGCTAGTTGATCAGCCGTCGGTCGAGGACACCATTAGTATTCTGCGCGGCTTGAAGCCGCGCTACGAGGTGCATCATGGCGTACGCATCCAGGATAGCGCGCTAGTTGCTGCCGCTATGCTCTCCAATCGCTACATCTCCGATCGCTTCCTGCCTGATAAAGCCATCGACTTAGTTGATGAAGCTGCCAGCCACCGCCGTGTCGAGTTAGATAGTACTCCCAGCGAAATCGACGCCCTCGATCGCCGCATTCGACAGTTACAGGTTGAGCAGGAGGCACTGAAAAAAGAGACCGACGCCGCCAGCCGCGAACGACGGAATCGCGTTGAGCAGGAGATTGCTAATCTGAGCGAGCAGTTGCACTCCCTCAAACTCTCGCTTGAGAGCGAGCGCGAGCCGGTGGAGACTATTCGTCGGCTCAAGAAGGAGCTTGATGAGGCACAGGTTGAACTGGAGAAGGCTGAACGCGAGTATAATCTGGAGGTGATGGCGCGACTGCGCTATGGCACCATTCCAGAACTTGAACGGCGCATCACTGATATAGAGTCAAAACTTATCAACTTGCAAAGCGCGCGCATGCTTAAAGAAGAGGTAGACTCTGAAGATATTGCAGAGATTGTCTCCAAGTGGACGCATATACCCGTCTCCAAGCTGCTGGAGGCCGAGGTGCAAAAGCTGCTCACAATGGAGGACAAACTGCGGAATCGCGTGGTGGGACAGGAGATGGCACTGCAGGTGGTCTCCGATGCCATTCGCCGTTCTCGCGCGGGTCTACAGGATCCGCATCGTCCTCTAGCCAGCTTCCTTTTCTTAGGTCCAACTGGCGTCGGTAAAACTGAGTTAGCTCGCGTGTTGGCGGAGTTCCTGTTTGATGACGAGCAGGCGATGGTGCGCATTGATATGTCCGAGTACATGGAGAAACACAGCGTCTCTCGTCTCATAGGCGCACCTCCTGGCTATATTGGCTATGATGAAGGCGGACAGTTGACCGAGGCCGTGCGCAGGCACCCCTACAGTGTGATCTTGCTGGATGAGATCGAGAAGGCAGCGCCTGAGGTTTTCAACGTCTTGCTGCAATTGCTTGACGATGGCCGTTTGACTGATGGACAGGGGCGCACCGTCGATTTCAAAAATACGCTCATTGTCATGACCAGTAACGTCGGCAATCTCTGGCTTCACGAGTATGATGGCATGGATGAGGACGAGATACAGCGCACCGTGCGGCAGCGACTGCGTGAAGAGGGCTTCCGCCCAGAATTTGTCAACCGTATCGATGAAGTGATCGTTTTCCATCAAATTTCACGCGAGCAGATGAAGAATATTGTGGATATCCAAATCAACCGCCTGCGTCCTCGCCTGGACGAGCGTCATATCACTCTCCATCTGAGTGATGGTGTGAAGGACCTGCTGGCAAATGAGGGTTACGATCCGCAATTTGGCGCGCGTCCCCTCAAACGCGTCATCCAGAAAGTGGTCGAGAATCGTATTGCACGCGCCATTCTCGATGGAACCATTCGTGATGGATCAACACTGAATTTTGATGCACAAGATGGGAAATTGGTGATGGAAGTGGAGCAATAGCGGAGTGGTGAGAGGTGGAGGGGCGTGCCAGCCCAAAAATCGAGCCTGGTTTTCGGGCTGGCACTGCGTTATTTCCTTTACCAAAAAGTGATACAATCACACCGATATCAGCAGTCGGCTGATAGTATCACAGATAGCCAATGGAGAGCTTTAATGCAATCCAAAGAAGATATATCAACAGAAGTCATGTCCCACGAGCACCTTGTACAGGTGCTCAGTACCATCCTGTTGCAACTCAACTCGTTGCAAACGATAGTACGAAACGAGACGGTACCGCCAGATCTCAACGTCCTCTATAATGGGCTGACCACCATCGAGCAGATGACGAGAGAGGTTATCTACGAAATACGTTCTGCTAGCGACGATGATCTACCTTTGGCGGACCTGGTCGGTGTGACGCTAGTTGAAGCGTTATCACGCGCCATCGAAGAGACCGCGGAATCGTTGGGACTTTCAAGTCGGGTGGCCTTCTCAGGCGAAGAGCGCCCGCTGCCAGGTTATACCGAACGCCTCTTCTATCGTATCGCCCAGGAAGCGCTCTACCAGATACAACTGCATAACAATGCACGTAGACTGCGCTTTACCTTCAGTTATGGCCGCGATGAAGTCCAGATGAGCATCGAGGACAATGGCACTTTGCCTGCTGTTGAAGCAGAAACCCCACTTCCCCATTTTAAGGATGAGGACAGAGCGGCAGTTGCCGTTAATGAAGCAGAAGTGCCACTACCGCACTTTAAGGAAGAAGGGCAGAGCGTTGACCTATTGCGTTCATACAGTGTGCTGCGTCACCGCATAGAACACCTGGGGGGCTCTCTCGAGGTCATCTCGCACATTGAACAAGGGACCCGTGTTCAGGCCCGTGTTCCTTATACCCTATCCCGTGTAGGGGACCAGGTTATTGCTCCCAATTCGCCTCCTGCCAATGCTTCCTCAATAAGTGAGACTCCTATAACCACTCACATACGCGTTCTTGTAGTGGATGGCCATGCAGTTTCTCGCGCTGGCTTGCGTCATTTACTGGAGAGTTACCCGGACCTGCACGTCATTGGGGAAGCAGCGGACGGCGTGCAAGCAGTGAGTGAAACCCTGGAACTGGGGCCGCAGGTTGTGCTCATGGATGCCCAATTGCCCAATAATCAGAGCATGGAAGCGCTGAAACAGATCAAGCAGCTCAATCTCGAAACGCGAGTGCTGTTATTATCGGCGCAGGAGCGCGAGGAATACTTGTATGAGACGCTGCGCGCAGGGGTCGATGGATATGTGCTCAAGGATATCGCGCCCGATGAATTAGCCCACGCAGTACGTGCTGTGGCGCGTGGCGAGGTACTGGTACAGCCTCAACTGGCGGGTAGGCTACTCTCTCGCTTTGGCAAACAGGGGCGCGGAAACACTCCTTATGAAACATTGACTGCGCGCGAGCAGGAAGTCCTCCACCTGCTCGCGCGTGGGATGCGCAATAAAGAAATTGCGACGCGCCTCTTTGTAAGCGAGCGCACGGTAAACTTCCACCTTGCGAATATCTACCAGAAGCTCAACGTCTCAGGTCGCACTGAAGCCCTGAGCAAAGCACTCGAGCAGGGGTTAATTACGGCGTAATTATCTATAATTGAATAATCCCCGCTCGCCACATATCAATGGTGTGTTTCAGGGAAGCGATGTATCCCGCTTCGTTATTGCCATCGCTGTTGGGCGCGTACTTGGGAATGATCTGGTCAACAGTGACCCGGCCCCAGTACGCAACGTAAAGGTTGCGAATGAGCTTAAACCACGCCTCAAAGCTCTGTTCCCAGGTATTGAATATAGCGTATCCACCATTTTCTTGCAGGCAGCGATACTCTGGTACACAGCGCATATTACTGAGTGAAAGCGTCACTCTGGCTACGCCGGTAGTACCAAATGAACTTTCATGCATGAAAAAGGCCAGCGCATAGGCAGGGTCTAAACCATACTTTATGCCATCATCGTAGAGCGCCTGTGCTTTCCCTGCTGCTGGAGAATGATAGTATACAAGCACCTTGTTCATGAAATCTACCGACAACGAGGGTTTGCCAACTACTGAGTAGGGGCCAAGATTCGTGGGAATAGGAGCTTTGGGACTTATGGGTCCGTTGCTGTTCTGCCAGGCATTGACGGCGCCCAAAGTACCTCCTACTTGAATCGGAAAGACCTGGCCGTTTTGCGAGATAATAAGTTGAGGAGTACCAGGGCGCTGAAACCAACCAGCCGAAATCAATACAAGTGCGGCGACAACCACGACAACCATGGATATGAGAAAAGGAGCTAACCAGGCCTTATGGCGTGCCAGTGGTAGGGAGCGTTCCTCAAATTCGTTCACCACGATCATTGGACGTCTCAATGTGAGCGATCTTGTCTCTCGCTCTTCAGGTTCTTGCACAAGAGAAAGTTGACGTGTAGCTTTGGCGCGTAGGGGAATTGGTGTTTGAGCAGGCTCCGGTGAAATAACCTTCTTTGCGGTGTAGTTACCACTCGCCATCAAACATCTCCTTCTGATAATAGAACATCTGCCCTATTATAACACAGGGTGGCTTCCCCCACAAACAGGCAGTCTTGCAACATCTTGGCATACAAAAATACATCCTCACTTGAAAGAATGATACCATTTAGTTTAGCGTGCTGTCAATTATACAGCCCTATTGGAGAACCTTCATGCTTTCTCCCAGGAAGAGGTAAAGAACGTTCCTGAGGATACATCCCAGACCAATGATTTAGTGCGTTATTTTAATACGTAAGTATGAGGAACTTTTATACAAAAAGAAACGTCTTGACATTGTGGGGAGTGGCGGCAGTGAAGTTAGGTGAAAAATAAAGAGGCATACAAGGAGTTTCCAAATGCGTAGACCGAATAACATTCGTCATAAAATCAACAGTTGCATCATCCGGCGACAATCGTTCTCATTCATCGTACCGCTTATCTTGCTACCTGTCCTTCTATTCACGCTGGCAGCCTGTGGATCAAGCACTACAACGGGAGCTGGATCAACTCCTACCAGCGCACCTATCACCGGTGCAACTACTGCTCCTGGAAAAATAACCAGTGGCTGTCCCAATAGCACGGTAGTGACTCCTCCGCAAAAAACACCCAATGTCACGTTACACGTGGCCAATAGCAATAGTACCTCCACCGTTCACAAAGGCGATCTCATAGAGATTCAGCTGCCGTTTGGTCAGCAGTGGACCGGTCCCACGGCTTCGCAGGGTGCGCTTGAATTGCAGTCGCCTTCTGGCTATGCATCAACAACCCTCAAAATGTGCATTTGGCAGTTTGTTGCCCAGGGCACTGGAACTTCTCATCTGAGCTTCACCGGCAGGCCCATTTGCGGGGCTGGCCAATTGTGCCCACAATACATTCAGAACGTGCCATTTACCATAGAGGTAAAATAACCCTGAAGCGCTTACCACTGAATTTTTACCATCGTGCCAACAGGTGCCTATGATAATCGAGGGACTATCTCACTCGAACTGAAAGAGGATGCCTATTTTTGGAAGGGTATTGTTTGCGCCTCAATGGGACGTGATGATGAGGCCGCATCGGCCCTGAAACAGGCCCTAGCTTGGGGAGTTCCAGTACTCTTGCAGGTTCCTCTTACCTGGCTCAAAGAAGATAGGCCAGAATTCTACGAGCAGTATATTGCGCCATTATTGTAGGTTCAGCATATTTTCCGATCAAGCAGGCTATATTGAAGCGAAGCTTCAATATAGCCTGCTTGATCGGAAATCGTCCTAAAACAGCGACATCTGCTCTGGAGGCTCCTCTTTTTTTGCTTTGGCGACAGCTACCGCCTCTTTGCTTGAGGATTCTGCCGTTAAACGTTCGGCCTCGGCCAGCGCGAAGGGGATCTTTTTGAAATCTTCGCGGAGCGCGATTTTATAACTCTCTGTACGCAGCGCAGCAGCGGGATGAAACATGGGAATACAAATAAAGCCATCTTTTTTGCGGGGGCGACCATGAATAACACTGATCTTCTCACCAGCAAAGAACTTTGACATAGAAATGCGTCCCAAGGTCACGATGACCTGCGGTTTTAGGATGGCGATCTGCCGCTCAAGATAATCGTTGCAAGCGTTGATCTCAGCAGGTAATGGATCACGATTCTCAGGTGGACGGCACTTTACCACATTGGTGATAAAGACGTCTGAGCGCTTCAGGCCAATGCTTTTGATCAACTCTTCCAATAATTGCCCAGAGGGGCCGACAAATGGACGTCCTTGTTTATCTTCATGGAAGCCAGGACCTTCACCGACAAAGAGTATTTTAGCTTGTGGGCTTCCTTCGCCAGGGACGGCCTTTGTTCGACCTTTGCAGAGATCACATTTTGAACAGGTAGAGACCTCCGCAGCTATTTCCCTCAGCATTTCCTCTGAAGACATACTTCTTTATACCTCTTTTCAAAAAATAGGGATACTACTCTCTATTGTGATGAATGCGCTGTCCGTGGTACAACCATAGACAGCGCATTCATCAACAAGTTCACTCTTGCTTACCAGCCGCGACGCTCTGGGGGACGCTGCCCGAAGTCACTATCACGCCGTGGAGCATTGGGATTTGGGCCGCGATTAGCACCACCAGTATTGGGACCCATCGGGCGGCGCTGTCCGAAATTGCCGCCACGGTCACCATAGCTGCCGCGATCGTTGTAGGGAGAGCGGTCACGTCCGCCACCGTAACCTCCAGGGCCGCGGTTCGGCGCTGAGCCTTCGCGGTCACGCCCGCCATAACCACCGCCTGGGCGACCAGGACCTCCACGATTCGGGCCTCGGCTTGGGCCACGCTCGCTCTCCAATTCGGCTTGAGAAGGCATTTCACCGCTTAAGGCTGCGCGACGTGAGAGGTTAACACGCCCCTGCGGATCAACTTCGATCACCATCACAGTGATTTCGTCACCAACCGAGACAACATCCTCTGGCCGCATGACCTGGTAATCAGCCAGTTGCGAGGTGCGAACAAGGCCCTCTTTCCCAGGCAAGATCTCGACGAAGCAGCCGAAATCGACGAGGCGGCGTACCGTACCTGTATAGATACGACCAACCTCGACTTCTTCCGTCAAGGCACGTACTGCGTCCATCGCGTGCTGCATAGCCTCACCAGATGTGGCTGAGATATTCACGGAACCGTCATCCTCGATATCGATCTTGGCACCGCTCTCCTCCTGAATCTTGCGAATCATCTTGCCGCCTGGGCCGATGACTGCACCTATCTTTTCAGGGTTGATCTTGATCGTCTGAATACGCGGCGCAAATTGCGACAATGCCTCGCGAGGAGCATCTATCGTGTCGAGCATCTTTTCCATGATGTACATGCGGCCTTCACGGGCCTGCTCAAACGCCTTGGCCATGACTTCGTAGGTGATGCCTTTGACCTTAATATCCATCTGGAGGGCAGTGATACCGTCGGCAGTACCCGCGACCTTAAAGTCCATGTCACCCAACGCATCTTCAATGCCCTGAATGTCACTCAACACCGCCCATTTACCACTGCGCTCCCCTTCTCCAGTGATCAGTCCCATGGCAACACCGGCGACTGGTGCATGAATTGGCACACCGGCATCCATGAGGGCCAGGGTTGTGCCACAGACGGAACCCATTGAAGATGAACCGTTTGAGGAGAGTACGTCGGATACGGCGCGAATCGTGTAAGGGAACTCGCCTTTTGAGGGAATGACCGCGGCAATTGCGCGTTCGGCGAGGGCACCATGTCCAATCTCACGGCGACCAGGACCACGCAGGGGTTTACTTTCGCCGGTTGAGTAGGGTGGGAAGTTATAATGGTGCATGAAACGCTTGCTCGCACTCGACGTGAGACCATCCAGCACCTGTTCTTCGCCAGGAGAACCGAGAGTGATGACGCTCAATATCTGCGTCTGCCCACGAGTGAAAATGGCAGAGCCATGAGTACGTGGCAGCATTCCTACCTCACAAGAGATAGGGCGGATGGTGTTGAGATCACGACCATCAGGGCGCATCCCGTTGTCCAGGATATTGTTGCGTACATAAGCTTTTAGTTCTTTTTCGTAGAACGTGACGATATCTTTCATGCGATCTGGAAACTCCGCTCCCAGTACCGCGACCAGCTCATTCTGTACCATTCCCAGTGCAGCTGAACGAGCTGCCTTGTTGGGATTGTGTACAGCCGCTTCAAAGCGGGGGCGTACGAACTCTGCCACTTTGCTTTTCAGCGCTTCATCAACTGTCGGAGCTTGAAATGGCCTTTTGACTTTGTTCACAGCATGTGCCAGTTTCTCTTGCATTTTGATGATGTCTTGCAATGCCTCGTGACCAAAGCGCACTGCCTCTAACATCAGATCCTCTGGCAGTTCTTTTGCACCAGCCTCGACCATCATCACAGCATCCGTCGTGCCTGCGATAGCAAGGTCTAGCCTGCTCTGACCCATCTGTGACTCAAGTGGGTTAATCACAAGCTGGTCATCAACGTGACCAACACGTATCGCTCCTACAGGACCAGAAAAAGGAATATCTGACACGCTAAGTGCCGCTGAGGCTCCCACGATACCAAGAATATCGGAATCATTCTCCTGGTCTACAGAAAGGACGGTAATCACTATTTGTACATCGTTACGATACCCCTTTGGGAAAAGCGGGCGAAGTGGGCGATCGGCGAGACGACAGGCGAGGATAGCATGTTCTGAGGCACGACCTTCACGTTTAATAAAACCACCGGGGATTTTTCCCGCGGCATACATACGCTCTTCTACATCAACAGTTAAAGGGAAAAAATCAATGCCTTCGCGAGGCTCATTGCTGCCAACCACGGTTGCCAGGATAACGGTATCGCCATAGCGCACTAACACTGCGCCGCCGGCTTGCTCTGCCACTCGACCGGTCTCTATGCTCATAACCCGGCCACCGATGACAGCTTCTTGACGGTGAATCATATTTCCTCCGACTAGGGCGTGACTAATCAGGCCCCTACAGCACCCCATACATTACGTAATTTCTTCAAACCTGACCCAGTGCATTCAGTCAACTGTGGGTGCTCTGCCTGGGTGGGTGCGATAACTTTCTTCTTGTTTTCGTTCGTCCTACCTGGTTGCGGTTCCGTTCGTGTTTCTGTCGTTCATCAGATAGCGTGGGGGATTCTTTCTATCTGCTGTTTCTTTTCGTTCGCTTGTTTCTGTTTCTCTTCGTCCAACATACGTATCGGTCGAATGTATGGGAAAATGGAGCAGCGGTGGGCTAAAATGGCGATATTCCTCATCACAATGACGGCGCTTACCAGGATTGCACCGGCCGCACCCACCACAACCTTATAACTGATTAGTGACGCAAGCCAAGTTTCGCGATCAAGGCGCGGTAGCGGCTTGGACTTTTTTTGCTGATATATGCAAGCAATCGCCTGCGCTGACCAACCATCATCAACAAACCACGACGAGAGTGTAAATCATGCTTATGGATTTTGAGATGTTCGGTCAAATGATTGATACGCCAGGTCAGGATCGACACCTGCACCTCTGGCGAACCTGTGTCTGTTTCGTGTATACGGGAATCTTCGACGATCGCCGTTTTTCCTTCGAGTGTCGATGCCACGCTTGTTATTCACCTCCTGAATGTGAAGATGGGAAAAAGAAATCACACCATTTGATTATAGCACTTGCCATGTTGTGACGCAATGAATTACATCATTTTGCCATTTTGCTTATGCTACATGTGATTAATCTGGGTATGAATGACCGGCACTCCAGCTATTCATACCCAGATCATCTTACTTAATGGTGACTTTTGCGCCGACTTCGGCCATCTTTTCAGCGATTTTTTCAGCCTCTTCTTTAGAAACGGCTTCTTTAATGGCCTTTGGAGCTTCGTCAACTACAGCCTTTGCCTCTTTCAGGCCCAGGCCGGTCAGTTCGCGTACAACTTTGATGACGTTGATCTTGTTGGGGCCAATCTCTGTCAGTACGGCGTCAAACTCAGTCTGTTCCTCGACAGGAGCAGCAGCAGGAGCAGCCTCTTGCGCTGCGGCTGGACCAGCAGCGGCAGCTACGGGGGCTGCGCTTACACCCCACTTCTCTTGCAGAGCCTTGGTCAATTGTACCAGGTCTAATACGTTAAGCTGTTCAATTTCAGTGATAATGGAATCTACGGACATTGTGTTCCTCCTAAAAATTAATCTGTGGTAGCTCCGCCGTTAAGTTGTTCGGCATGTGCTTGCAGTACGTAACATAAATCGCGCAATGGCGCGGTAAGCAGACCATAAGTAGTGGCCAACGGCCCCTGAATAACACCGACGACCTGAGCCTTCGCATAGTTCTTCCCGCCAAGTATCTTTGCCAGGTCTTCGACCTGATCGGCGGTGAGTTTACGACCACCAAGAATACCCGATTTAAGCACAACAATTTTTGACGTATGTGTGTAATCAGTCACTGTCTTGGCGGCTGCCACTTCATCGTCATAGCTCAACGCGATAGCGGTTTGACCGTTGAAGATGCTTTTATCCAGTTCGGTCATGTTGTTGCGCTCGGTCGCGATGCGCAAGAGCGTATTTTTGGCGATCTGAAACTCTAGCTTGGCGGCACGCATTTTATTGCGCAACTCGGTCATATCTTTGACCTTCAAGCCCTGCGTCTGTACAAGAATCGCTATTGTTGACCGACCCAGTTTCTCTGTCAGTTCATCTATTTTCTCTGACTTTGCCTGTGTTGGCATGTACGCATTCTCTCCTTTCCAGGAATTTTGTTGGGACTCGACATATTGCGTTCCTTGTGATACGAAGGAGGCTCGAGTCGAATACCGTAAAAAAAAGCCTTCAGTGAATTACCGAAGGCTGCGGGTAGTGAGTAAGAAGTATATGTTCTAGTTGGCAACGGTGATGACGACAAAGGCTATACCCTTGTTTCACCAGATTGTTGTCAAGGTAGATCGTTTATACATTTCCTCGGCAAGCTGACCTTGTTGTCATTTACATGCCAGCTGACATACTTGCTGTCTTCGGTTGTTTTATTCTATTGTAACATGTCGGGGCGCCATTCATTGCCCGGGTGCAGGCAGGCATCGACACGGCAGGCGGGCGCCCCGACAGGACTTGCGTCCAACCTGGATTACGGCTTGAGCGCGGTTGCCGCCGCGACATCCAGTCGAACGCTGGGAGACATCGTAGATGATAGCACGACGCTCTTAATGTACGTGCCTTTTGAACCGCTTGGCCTGGCGCGTACTACGGCATCAAAGACAGATGTAAGATTCGCCATCAATGCCTCTTCACTAAATGAGATTTTTCCCGCTGGAATATGTAAGAGGGCCGTCTTATCGACTTTAAACTCGACGCGTCCAGCCTTCACATCTTGAATAGTTCTGGCGAGGTCAAAAGTAATTGTCCCGGCCTTGGGGCTGGGCATCAAGCCGCGAGGACCAAGTTTCTTACCAAGCCTACCAACTTTACCCATCACATCGGGTGTAGCAATGGCAACGTCAAAGCCGAGCCAGTCCGCTTCAATCTGCTTGATCAGATCATCAAGACCAACAAAATCCGCCCCTGCCGCCTCTGCTTCGTTGGCTTTCTCACCCTGAGCGAAAACCAGTACCTTCACTTCTTTACCTGTGCCCGCGGGCAGCATTGCTACGCCGCGCACCATCTGGTCAGCGTGACGAGGATCGACACCGAGTTTCATATGAACTTCAACAGTAGGATCAAATTTTACGTAGTTAATCTTCTTGAGGAGTGAAACAGCTTCCTGAGGCTCATAGAGTTTATTTTCGTCTATCAGCTTCAATGCCTCTAGATATTTTTTACCATGCTGTGCCATATTCTTAAACGCCCTCCTTGTGGCAGGATACCGCAGTGACTTCGGGCAATCCTTAATTAATGGTGATACCCATGCTTCGTGCTGTGCCTTCAACCATGCGCTCAGCACCCTCAATGTCAATCACATTGAGATCTTTCATCTTAATCTCGGCGATCTCGCGCAGTTTTTCGCGGCTGATCGAGCCGACCTTGGTTTTGTTAGGGACAGCAGCCCCTTTTTCAACTCCTGCCGCCTTCTTCAACAGATCAGGCACAGGCGGTGTCTTCGTAATAAATGTGAAAGAACGGTCTTCATAGATCGTTATTTCAGCTGGAATGACCATACCCATCTGGTCCTGTGTACGTGCATTGTATTCCTTACAGAACGCCATGATATTGACGCCCTGAGGTCCCAGTGCAGTACCAATTGGGGGGGCTGGATTAGCCTTCCCTGCTGGAATCTGTAGCCTCACTACAGCCTTGACACGTTTCGCCATGTTGTTTCAAACTCCTCAGAATACGTTCATTTGTTTGTTAGATTTTCTCGACTTGAAGGAAATCCAGTATTACTGGTGTCTCGCGACCGAAAAAGGAAACAAGTACAGTCACTTTGTTGCGGTCCATATTGATATCACTGACCGTACCTATAAATTCAGTGAACGGGCCATCAATGACGCGCACGCTTTGACCTTTAGAGAAACTAATTTTAGTCTTGGGCTTATCTGTCTCTTTTGTTACCTGCTTGAGAATCGATTTGATCTCGTGCTCTTGTAGGGGAACAGGGCGTGTGCCAGAACCGACAAAGCTTGTAACCCCGGGTGTATTACGGACAACATACCAGGCTTCATCGCTCATAATCATCTCCACCAGCACATAGCCAGGGAAGATTTTACGCTGTACTGTGCGCCGCTGGCCTTGTTTGATCTCCACCTCTTCTTCCATTGGCACAATAACCCGAAAGATTTTGTTGCGCATATCCATTGACGCGATGCGTGCTTCGAGGTGGCTTTTTACTTTGTTTTCATAACCTGAGTACGTGTGGATAGCATACCATTCCCGTTGCTCATTCGCCACAGAATCTGTATTCTGCGAGAGAGTGCTCGGTGGTATGTTTGAACCACTATTTGACCCAGTATCTTTGGTATGCTCAGTAACCACGATGTTTTCCTTCATGCTTCTGGGTCACACTACTATTTACCGCCAAGATGGACAAGCAAAACGTAAAGACTTTGCAATCCATAATCTATCGCCCCTAACAATAGACCAATTGCAGCTGAAAGCAAGACTACTACAATGGTCATGTTACGAGCTTCATTAAAGGTAGGCCATGTCACTTTATGGCGTAGCTCGTAATAGGCGTCAAGTATAAAACGGATATAGCGGTTAGTACGCAGGCGAACTTGCCATTTTGCAGGCCCCTTCGTAGAAGAAGACCCTTTAACATCACGTCGCACAGTTTTACTCTCTTGCGCTTTACGCTCGTCTCGCTCACGTGCTACTGCTTTGACGTTCTTGACTGGCTCTTTTTCGTCGCTGCGCGTTTTTAGTTCAGCCATCTGGTTCTTGCTACGCGTCGCACTCTGACTAGCGTTTTTCTTTTTATCGGCCATTTTGTTTGCCACGTTCAACCTTTCTCGATCGTAGTGACCGTACCCTACTATCTACTTGGTCTCGCGATGAGCAGTCTGCACGCGACAGGTAGTACAAAACTTTCTCAATTCAAGCCGATCAGGATTGTTCTTTTTGTTTTTTGAAGTGGTATAGTTCCTGTGCTTACAAATCGTGCAAGCCATGGTTGTAACTATACGATTCTCTTTACCTTTACTGGCCATGCCAATTCTCCGTTTCGAGTTTCGTCCTTTAAACTTGGGTTTCGAGTTTCACCTATATCATACCATGATACAGCCGAAACTCGAAATTACCAACACGAAACTTAGTTTTCGACCCTGGTGCAAATGCCAGCGCCCACCGTTCGTCCACCCTCACGAATGGCAAAGGTCACTCCCTCTTCCATCGCCACCGGCTGGATTAACTCCACCGTCATCTCGATGTTGTCCCCTGGCATCACCATCTCCACTCCCTCCGGCAGCTTGATCGCTCCCGTCACATCCGTCGTGCGCACATAAAACTGCGGCCGATACCCGTTGAAGAACGGCGTGTGCCGCCCCCCCTCTTCCTTCGACAACACGTACACCTGCGCCTTGAACGTCTTGTGCGCCTTGATCGACCCCGGCTTGGACAACACTTGCCCTCGCTCGATGTCCGCACGCTCCACTCCTCGCAACAAGCACCCCACGTTGTCCCCCGCCATCCCCTGATCCAGCGTCTTCTGGAACATCTCCACCCCCGTCACAATCACGTTGCGCGTCTCTTCTTTCATCCCCACAATCTCCACCGGCTCCCCCACTTTGATGATGCCCCGATCGATACGCCCAGTCGCCACCGTGCCTCGCCCTTTGATGCCAAAGACATCTTCCACCGGCATCAAAAACGGCTTGTCCGTCGCTCGCTCTGGCGTGGGAATGTAGCTGTCCACCGCATCCATCAACGCCCAGATGCACGCCGCCGCTTCGTCGCTACGCGAAAGGGTCCCTTTGCTCTCCAACGCTTTGAGCGCCGAGCCGCGAATGACGGGCACGTCATCACCGGGAAACTGGTACTTGGAGAGCAGTTCGCGCACTTCCAACTCCACCAGTTCGAGCAACTCTTCGTCGTCCATCATGTCCACTTTGTTGAGAAAGACCACCATGGCTGGCACTTCCACTTGCCGCGCCAGCAGCACGTGCTCGCGCGTCTGGGGCATCGGTCCATCCGGCGCGCTCACCACCAGGATGGCCCCGTCCATCTGCGCGGCTCCCGTGATCATGTTCTTGATGTAGTCGGCATGACCCGGGCAGTCCACGTGCGCGTAGTGCCGCTTCTCCGTCTCGTACTCCAGGTGCGCGATGGCTATGGTGATGCCCCGCTCGCGCTCTTCGGGCGCTTTGTCGATCTGGTCAAAGGCTATATACTTGTTGGACGCGCTCATGGTCGCCAACACTTTGGTGATCGCCGCCGTTAACGTCGTTTTGCCGTGGTCGATGTGCCCGATCGTTCCCACGTTTACATGCGGTTTCGTTCGCTCAAATTTCTTCTTCGCCATTTGTGTTCCTCATCAAAACAGTGCTCAGTGCAAACATACGTGCGTCAGGGGCTGCACCCTGCTATGGCACTCGATTTGTTCTTTCATACGTAATTAGTTCGTGTGTTTCAATTCCCATCCATCTTTGCGAATGAATGGCACTTTTCAAGATGACATGCTCGGTAGGCCTCTTCCCTGATTTCGGCTCCGAGCCAATTGATGCAGCGCAGGGACGTAGTTGATTACGTCTTACGCTACAGGTATATACTTGTGCCTCTATCTGCTTGCCTTAGCGGTAATTTCCTCGGCAATATTTTTGGGCACTGGATCGTACTGTGCAAATTCCATCGAATAGCTAGCACGACCGCTGGTCATAGAACGGAGGTCGTTCACATAGCCGAACATTTCAGCAAGGGGAACATAGCCTCGCACCACATGCATCGTCCCACGGCTCTCCATACCTAGAATAGTTCCACGGCGTCGGTTGAGATCACCGATCACATCTCCGTAAAATTCCTCAGAGGTAGTTACTTCTACCAGCATCACCGGTTCGAGCAAGATAGGAGCAGCCTTACGAACTGCTTCTTTAATCGCGAGTGAACCAGCTGTTTTAAAAGCCATTTCATTCGAGTCAACATCGTGATATGAGCCATCAAAGAGAGTCACTTTGACATCGATCATTGGATACCCGGCAATAATACCGTTCTCCAACGTCTCTTTAATGCCCATTTCAGTAGGTCTGATATATTCCTTTGGAATTACGCCGCCTACAATGGCATTGATAAACTCAAAGCCCTTGCCGCGCTCATTGGGAGCAGCCTTAATCCACACGTCACCATATTGACCATGGCCACCCGTCTGTCGAACGTGCTTTCCCTGGGCCTGGGATGCGCGTGTGATCGTCTCCCGATAAGCAACCTGCGGTCTTCCCACATTCGCCTCTACCTTAAACTCACGGAACATGCGATCCACAATTACATCCAGGTGTAGCTCACCCATACCACTGATAATGGTCTGCGCGCTCTCTGGATCAGTATGCAACTGGAAGGTTGGATCTTCTTCCGCCAGTTTGTTCAGTGCGATTGCCATCTTATCCTGGTCAGCACGTGTCTTCGGCTCGATCGCAATCGAAATGACGGGCTGGGGGAAGGTAATGGATTCAAGGATGATTGGTTTATGTGGATCGCATAACGTGTCACCCGTGAAGGTGTTGCGTAAACCTACAACGGCACAGATATCCCCAGCTCGAATCTCATCGATGTCCTCGCGGTGGTTGGCGTGCATACGCAACAGACGTCCGATGCGCTCTGTTTTGCCCTTGGTGCTATTCTCGGCTGAACCTTTCGTTGAAAGGGTTCCTGAATAGACACGCAGGTATGATAGGCGACCAACGAAGGGATCAGAGACAATTTTGAATACTAAGCCGCTGAAAGGAGCGGTATCGCTCATCTCACGAGTCACTTCTTGATTTGTGTCGGGGTCGATGCCGATTGGAGATGGAATATCCTGGGGGGAAGGTAAGTAGGCTATCACTGCGTCTAGCATGGCTTGCACGCCCTTGTTTTTCAGAGCGGTACCACAAATGACCGGCACCAGGGTGCCGGCAATAGTTGCTTTGCGCAGTGCAGCGATAAGCTCCTCTTTGGTAATTTCCTCACCCTCAAGATATTTGAGGGTAAGCTCCTCATCGGTCTCGGCCACACGCTCAATGAGAAACTCTCGATGTTGCGTATACTCGGCCTCCATGCTCGTTGGCACGTCCGTATAGTCCGATTTTGTCCCCAGATCATCGGTAAAGATGATCGCATGCTCGTCGATTAGATCAATAAAGCCTTTAAAATTGCTTTCGCGACCAACAGGAATCTGAATAGGTATCGGTGCTGCACCCAGACGCTCCCGGATCATATCCACCGTGCGCCAGAAATCAGCGCCTACGCGGTCCATTTTGTTCACGAAACAGATACGAGGAACATTATACTTATTTGCCTGACGCCATACTGTTTCTGACTGGGGTTCGACACCAGCCACAGCATCAAAGACAACCACGCCGCCGTCGAGCACGCGCAATGAGCGCTCGACCTCTGCCGTGAAGTCTACGTGGCCAGGGGTATCAATGATATTAATGCGGTAATCAAGCCAGAAACATGTTGTCGCGGCAGACGTAATCGTAATGCCGCGCTCCTGCTCCTGGGGCATCCAGTCCATTGTAGCAGCCCCTTCATGCACTTCACCCATGCGGTGAATTTTCTTCGTGTAAAAGAGGATGCGCTCAGTAGTAGTGGTTTTGCCAGCATCAATATGAGCAATAATACCAATATTTCGAGTTTTTTCGAGTGGGAATTCTCTTGCCATGATATATAATTACCAGCGATAATGCGCGAAGGCTTTGTTAGACTCCGCCATTTTGTGGGTCTCCTCACGTTTTTTAATTGTCATACCCTGTCCAGCAGCGGCATCCATCAATTCACTGGCAAGTTTTTCCGACATTGAGCGACCTGTACGGGTACGCGCCGACTTAATGAGCCAGCGCATCGCCAGTGCATTGCCACGATCTCGGCGAACATCTATCGGAACTTGATAGGTTGAGCCACCGACACGGCGAGGCTTTACTTCAACTGTAGGCGTTGCATTTTTGAGGGCCTGCTCAAATACATCAAGTGGGACCCGCTTCTGCTTCGCTTCAATGGCATCGAACGCATCGTAAATGATGCGCTCAGCCAGACTACGCTTCCCATCCAACATCAATTTACTGGTGAAGCGAGCCACATTTCGGCTCTTGTACTTTGCATCCGGTACATCTGGCCGCCGCACGACTTTTTTGCGTCTTGGCACAGTCTGCCTCCTCATAAGTCCCCGTCTGAAAGCGGGGGTACCTGACAAGCTCCCACATTGTATGTGGAGTAGATAATAAAAGACACCAGAAAAGGCGTCGATTCAATTGTAGGGATAAACCTTACAATCTCTATCGGACGCCTACACGCGAGTGCCTATCCATGAAAATGGAGGTCACTCGACTCTCACTGCGAAAGGACGAGAACACGGCATTCGTTATTCATGATCCTCGCATAATCGTCTTTTCGCGATGACGTGTGATAGTCCGACCTGCCTGAACGTTTCAGGTGGTATCGGGTTGGGTGGGGTGCAATACATTGCGCCCCTACTTTTTGCCGCCCTTAGCGGCAGCTGCCTGCCCGGGCTTCGGTCGCTTGGCTCCATAACGCGAGCGACCCTGGCGTCTCTTAGCGACGCCGTCACTATCCAGCGTTCCTCGCACAATGTGGTAACGCACGCTTGGTAAATCCTTTACGCGCCCACCACGAATGAGTACCACTGAGTGCTCTTGCAAATTATGCCCCTCACCAGGAATATAAGCGGTTACTTCCATCTGGTTTGTCAGACGAACGCGAGCAATCTTACGCATTGCCGAATTCGGCTTTTTGGGCGTCATTGTACGCACCTGGGTGCATACGCCACGCTTCTGTGGCGATCCACGCAGGCGGGAAGTCCGGTTCTTCAACGCATTGTATGAATACAACAACGCCGGAGCCTTAGACCGCCTCTCTTTGTTTGCTCGGCCCTTGCGGACCAATTGATTGATCGTCGGCAATGAACGATTCTCCCTATCCTCTTTTTATCCTCACGAGGGCGCATTAATCCGCGCCCCTCCATTGTATTCGTGCGGACTTTAATAGTATCACTCCTCGCCCAAACTGTCAAGAGTATGCAGCGTTGGGTTTCCGAGAGTACTAACCCCAATTCCGATGGTACCAGCGCCTACACCAGCCATCGAGGTAGCATTGGTTGCTGCCAATCGAGCTGCCGCCGCCTGTTGGCGAGCTATTTGGTCGCGACGCCGTTGCGCTATGCCGGAACCTGCCGGTATCAATTTACCAATAATCACGTTCTCTTTGAGGCCGACCAGGTGATCTGTACGCGCCTCAATAGCCGCTTCCGTCAGCACGCGGGTCGTCTCCTGGAAGGAAGCTGCCGCCAGGAAGCTATCGGTGTTGAGCGAGGCTTTGGTGACGCCCAGCAACACCGTCTGTGCGGTGGCAGGCTCACCGCCCTCCGCCAATACGCGAGCATTGGTATCCGCATAGACAAAACGATCTACCAGGTCCATTGGCAACATTTCGGTATCGCCCGGCTCCTCCACTTTGACGCGGCGCAGCATCTGGCGAATGATAACCTCGATGTGCTTATCACTGATATAGACACCAGTGTTTCGGTACACACGCTGTACTTCTTTGACCACGTACATCTGGACAGCATCGCGTCCCTGGATACGCAGGACATCCTGTGGGTCGCGCTGGCCACCAGTGATCGGTGTCCCCGCCTGGATCTTCTGACCTTCGGTCACCACAATGTTGCGTGCAGCCGGGATGGGATACGAGCGTTCCTCGCGCTCCTCGAAGCGAATGGTCAGCATGCCATCCGCATTGACATTCAACTCACCCTCGGTGCGTGCCATCACTGGAACTGGCTCGTTACCATTTTCAGCGGGCATCTGCGCGATGATCTGATCTTTCTGGATATGGTCTTTATCATTGACAAGAACCTGGCTGCTGCCGGGCAGTGGATACTCGTCAAAGAAGACGTTCGAGGAAACGACACGAACCGTGCGAGCATTGGTGTTCGGATCTTTCACGATCTCGACGACGCCATCGATCTCGCTAATCTCCGACTTGTCTTTCGGCACGCGCGCCTCAAAAAGTTCTTCTACGCGCGGAAGACCCTGCGTAATGTCTCCCTGCGCTCCCGCAATACCACCTGTATGGAAGGTACGCATGGTTAGCTGTGTACCTGGCTCACCGATTGACTGGGCAGCGATAATACCCACCGCTGAGCCAATTTTCACCAGCGAATTCGCCGCGAGATCGCGTCCATAGCACTTGCGGCAGATGCCGCGATGTGCCAGGCAGGCGAGGACCGAGCGCACGCGCACCGCTTTAACACCGGCATTGACAATCTCATCGACCATCTCGTCGGTCAGTTCGTCACCCGGCAGAATATGATCAAAGCCCGGAATAGACTCCGCTAACACGCGCCCAATCAGACGGCTGCGAATATCCGGCAACATCATCTCTTTGCAGTCAGCCTCAGTGATGAGAATGCCGTCAGTCGTCCCACATTCTTCATCATTGACAATGACATCCTGCGCTACGTCGATCAAACGACGTGTCAGGTAACCAGATTCTGCCGTACGCAATGCCGTGTCAGCAAGTCCTTTACGAGCACCGTGGCTACTGATAAAGTACTCCAACACGCTCAAGCCTTCACGGAAATTACCGCGAATTGGCACATCGATGATGCGCCCCGAAGGACTCGCCATCAAACCACGCATGCCAGACAACTGGCGAATCTGCTGGAACTTCGCCTTCGTTGCACCTGACTTGGCGATAGTGTAGATGGAACCAAACGGGTCAAGCGTTGCTTCAACCATCTTGGTTACATTATCGGTCGCCTCGTTCCAGATATCGACCGTTTGCTGGTACTTCTCATGGTCAGTAATCAGACCATCACGGTACTGCTCTTCCAGTTCGATGATCTTGGCATCCGCCCTGACCAGTTCCTCCTGTTTCCCAGCTGGCACCTTGACATCGCTAATGGCAATGGTTGCGCCGGCTTTCGTCGCGTAAGTGAAACCAAGGCGTTTGATCTCGTCAGCCAGTTCAGCCGTTTTGGCGCGCCCATATTCCTTGAAGCATTCGCCGATCACCTGTTTCAAGTTCTCTTTTTTCATAGCATAGTTCTTGAAACGCAGGCGCTCTGGTAGAGCCTGGTTGAAAATGACTCGTCCAACGGTTGTCGCAACTCTCTTCCCATTCGCCTGCATAGTAGCCTTGTCAGGCGGAGGACTGTCAAAGACATCGACATGGCCCAGGCGCACCTTAATCGGCGCTTGTAAGGCGATAACACCATGCTGGTAGGCCAGAAGCGCCTCGGTCGCATCGGTGAAGATGCGCCCTTCGCCCTTCTGATCTGGACGCTCCTGCGTCAGGTAGAAGCAACCCAACACCATATCCTGGCTAGCTCCAATCGATGGCTCACCCGTACCCGGAGCGAGCAGGTTGCGCGTTGAGAGCATCAACTGGCGCGCCTCGTCTTGCGCTTTATCAGAGAGCGGTATATGCACAGCCATCTGGTCACCGTCGAAGTCGGCGTTAAAGGCTGAACACACCAGCGGGTGCAGTTGAATGGCGCTGCCCTCGACCAGTATTGCCTCGAAGGCCTGGATACCGAGACGGTGCAGCGTGGGAGCGCGGTTCAAGAGTACCGGATGGTCTTTGATGACCTCTTCCAGCACATCCCAAACCTCGGGCTTCACTCGCTCCACAAAACGTTTGGCGCTCTTGATATTATGGGCGAAGTTTTGCTCCACCAGTTTTCGCATTACAAACGGCTTGAAGAGCTCCAGTGCCATTCTCTTGGGAAGGCCACACTGGTGCAACTTCAACTCCGGGCCAACCACGATAACGGAACGACCGGAGTAGTCCACGCGCTTACCAAGCAAGTTCTGGCGGAAGCGCCCCTGCTTACCTTTGAGCATATCGGACAGGCTCTTGAGTTTATGATTGCCCGAGCCTGCTACGGCACGACCACGGCGCCCATTATCAATAAGGGCATCACACGCCTCTTGCAGCATGCGCTTCTCATTGCGAATGATGATCTCCGGGGCGCTCAACTCCAATAGCCGCTTGAGACGGTTATTGCGGTTGATGACGCGGCGATACAGGTCATTCAAATCCGAGGTGGCGAAGCGGCCGCCGTCAAGCTGCACCATTGGGCGTAAGTCAGGAGGTAGCACGGGCAAAACCGTCAGAATCATCCACTCCGGTGAAGTGTTTGACTTACGGAAAGCCTCTACCACTTTCAGACGCTTGGTGGCCTTTTTACGACGCTGCCCAACCGTTGAACCAATCTCACGGCGCATGTCGGTAGCCAATTTATCCAGGTTCAGGCCAGAAATCAATTCACGCACCGCCTCCGCCCCCATGCTCGCGCGGAACACTCCACTAAAGGGATCCTTCAACTCACGATAGCGACCCTCTTGCAGCAGATCCATCTTTTTGAGGCCTTCAAGATCGCGCCGCAATTGATCTAAGCGCTGCTTCGTATTGACACGCTCCATCTCCAGATGCGTCTGGGCTGAGTCAATCTGTCCCTGGTAATCAAGTTTGGTGCGCTCAGTGTCCCGATCGTTCTCTTGCCGCGTCGCCTCTATCTCACGGCGGGCATTCTCGGCAATATCGTTTCGGCAAATCTCAGCTTTTTGCTCCAGCGATTCAAGATGCTTGGGCGTTACAACGTCACCAGCGGACACAATGACCTGACCTGTTGGTTCGAAAGTGATATCCTCTTCAGTCGCCTGTCCCACGACGACACGCAACTGAGCCAGCGTGTCGCTCTCGGCCTGCCGCACCGCCTCCAATTCCTGCTCGCGGCGCGTCTCAGCCTCCACTCGATCTTCATCAATGCGATTCCTTGCCTTGACAATATCACTGTCGCGTCTATCCTTCAATTGGTCGACCAGCTCTACGACCTGTTCATCCAGATTCTGCTCCAGCTTGAGAAGTTCTTCGTCCAGATGCATCAATTCACGCTGGCGCGCCTCTTCGTCTATATTGGTGATGACATAGAGAGCAAAGTAGAGAATACGCTCCAGGTTGCGTGGCGAGAGGTCAAGCAAGAGACCGATACGGCTAGGGGTTCCTTTGAAGTACCAGATGTGGCTCACGGGCGACGCCAACTCAATATGTCCCATGCGCTCGCGGCGTACCTTTGAGCGTGCCACCTCTACACCACACTTATCACAGACAATCCCCTTAAATCGAACACGTTTATATTTACCGCAATAGCACTCCCAGTCCTTGGTTGGTCCAAAGATACGCTCACAGAACAGGCCGTCTTTTTCCGGCTTGAGCGTTCGGTAGTTAATCGTCTCCGGTTTTGTGACCTCACCGTAGCTCCAACCACGAATCTGCTCTGGGCTAGCGAGGCTAATACGGATTGCGTTAAAGTCATTTACTTCGAGCATGCTGCCTCCTGGTATAAGAACGCGTTGAACAATCAGTCTGTCAAAAGCATTCATACCACCTCAGGGCGACCGCAAGGGTCGCCCCTACATGTATGTTTAATGGTCACCTTCGAAGCCGGACAGGTTAATACCTAGTTCTGGCATGATGTCATTAGATGTATCTTCAACGAACTGGATCTTTTGCTCGTCTTCGTTGAGGACCTCAACGTTGATGCCAAGACTCTGTAGCTCTTTGACCAGTACTTTGAAGGATTCTGGAACGCCAGGTTCCATGATGTTTTCGCCTTTGACGATGGCCTCGTAGGTTTTGACACGACCGACGACATCGTCTGACTTAACCGTCAGGATTTCCTGGAGTATGTTGGCTGCGCCATAGGCTTCGAGTGCCCAGACTTCCATTTCACCGAAACGCTGTCCACCAAACTGCGCTTTACCACCTAGTGGCTGCTGCGTTATCAGGCTGTATGGGCCAGTTGAACGGGCGTGCACTTTGTCTTCAACGAGGTGCGCCAGTTTCAACATGTAGGTATAACCTACAGTGATGGGATGGTCGAACGGCTCACCAGTGCGCCCGTCAAAGAGCTGCACTTTGCCCGACTCTGGCAGATTGGCCCGGCGCAGAAACTCCTCGATATCCTCTTCGGTGGCGCCGTCGAACACCGGGGTAGCTATCTTGAAGCCCAATTTCTCGGCTGCCCAGCCCAGGTGGGTTTCCATGATCTGCCCAATGTTCATACGGTGCGGTACACCTAGTGGGTTCAGGATGATATCCACAGGAGTGCCATCGGGAAGGAATGGCATATCTGCAATCGGGAGTACCCGTGAGATAACGCCTTTGTTTCCGTGGCGTCCGGCCATTTTGTCGCCTGCCCCTATTTTGCGCTTCTGAGCAATGCTTACTCGCACGAGTTGATTGACGCCCGGAGGCAATTCATCACCCGCATCACGCGAGAACACTTTGACTTCAACAACCTTGCCGCGCTCCCCGTGAGGTACTCGCAGAGAGGTATCTTTGACTTCACGGGCTTTCTCACCGAAGATAGCTCGCAGGAGCTTCTCTTCCGCCGTTAATTCTGTCTCGCCCTTTGGCGTGATTTTACCAACAAGAATATCTTGTGGCCCTACTTCCGCGCCGACGTAGATGATACCGCGCTCATCCAGGTTGCGCAGTCCCTCTTCACCAACGTTAGGTATATCACGCGTGATCTCCTCGGGTCCGAGCTTGGTATCGCGCGCATCGACCTCGTACTTCTCGATGTGTATCGAGGTGAAGTAGTCTTCACGGACGATGCGTTCACTAATAAGAATGGCATCCTCATAGTTGCCACCCTCCCAACTCATGAAGGCAACGAGGATGTTTTGCCCTAGTGCCAGTTCCCCATCTTCTGTCGATGAACTGTCGGCGATCACCTGTCCAACGTTGACATAGTCGCCCTTGCGAACGATTGGTCGCTGATTGATACAGGTTCCAGCATTAGAGCGGACGAACTTTCGCAGTCGATACGTATGTACCTCGCCCTCTTCGTCAACGATGTCGATCCTACGCGCGGTAGCCAGGGCGACTTCCCCATTCACTTTGCTGATTTGTACCTGACCAGAGTCGATAGCCACCTGCCGCTCGATACCCGTACCACAGATGGGTGACTGCGGACGTAATAGCGGGACAGCCTGGCGCTGCATGTTCGCACCCATGAGAGCACGGTTCACGTCGTCATGCTCAAGGAATGGGATAAGCGCTGTAGCAACACTGACAGTCTGGCGCGGCGAAACGTCCATGTAGTCCATGGCATCCGCGCTCTCCAGGGCAAACTCACCCTGATAACGAGCAAGAACGCGCTCCTCGGCAAACTCGCTGTTTTCGGTCAGTTTAGTATTGGCCTGAGCAATCCAGAAGTTCTCTTCGTCATCGGCGGTACGGTAATCTACCTCGAGGGTGACGAAAGGCCTGATCCTGATCTCTGCATCCTGCAGCACCTCCATCAACTGGTTGTAGAGCGCCTCGTCAATACGCACGCGCGTTCGGGCTTTAATCAGCACAGTGCCATCAGCGGCGGCCACGTCTTCCCGTTCGCGGCCAACCACGCCACGAAATTCGCGGCCAATCACGCGACGATCGCTGATCGGGAGCCGCTTATACACTTTACGATAAGGTGTCTCGACGAAACCGTATGGGTTGATCTGTCCATAGGTAGCGAGGTTACCAATCAGTCCGATATTTGGACCTTCAGGAGTCTCGATTGGACAGATGCGGCCATAGTGCGATTGATGGACATCACGCACATCGAAACCAGCACGCTCGCGCGAGAGACCACCGGGGCCGAGGGCCGAGAGGCGGCGCTTATGACCGATCTCAGCGAGGGCGTTAGTCTGGTCCATGAACTGTGAGAGTTGGCTGCCACCGAAAAATTCTTTCATAGCGGCCACGACTGGACGAATATTGATCAGCGCGTTCGGTGTTGCCTGACCTGGCTCCTGAATGCTCATGCGCTCTTTCACGACACGTTCCATACGCAGGAGGCCGACACGGAACTGAGTCTGGATCAGCTCTCCAACGCAGCGCACACGGCGATTGCCAAGATGATCGATATCGTCTTTGCGGCCATGCCCATTGTTTAACGCAACCAGGCGACGCATGATGTTGACCAGGTCATCCTGTGTCAGAGTGCGGTCGCTCTGCGGGGTTGAGAGGTCAAGCTTTCGATTGAGCTTATAGCGACCGACGCTGCCAAGGTCATAGCGGCGCGGGTTAAAAAAGAGATTTTTAACGAGCGAACGGGCATTGTCGATAGTCGCAGGATCGCCAGGGCGCAGCTTTTTGTAGAGTTCAAGCAGCGCCTCGTCCTCTTTCTTCACGGGGTCGCGGTCCAGTGTAGCTTGAATGTACCGGATGTTGGGATCGTTATCCACGTCGCGGAAAGCATCGAGGATGCCCTGGTCTGTTGAAAGATCCAGGTTTTCGGCATGATATTGATCCTTGGCCAGATTTGCAATTGCCCGCAACAGCGTGGTAATCGGCAATTTGCGCTTGCGATCGATCTTGACGGTCAGCAAGTTTTTATTGCTGGTCTCAAATTCTAACCACGCGCCACGGCCCGGTATGAGCTTGGCGGCAAAGAGTTTGCGACCAGTAGTAGCGTCCTCATCGGCGGTGTAATAAACGCCGGGGGAGCGCACGAGCTGGCTGACAACGACGCGCTCAGCGCCATTGATAATAAAGGTACCTTCCTTGGTCATAAGGGGGAAATCACCCATGAAGATGTCCTTCTCGATGATTTCACCGGTCTCTTTGTTGATCAGGCGAGCCTTGACATTGAGAGGCGCGGAATACGTGGCGTCGCGGTCACGGCACTCGTCCTCATTATATTTGGGCTTGCCAAACGGGTCAGGAGGTACAATAAATTCTAGACTAAGATTTTTACCTGTAAAGTCTTCAATAGGAGAGATTTCTTGAAAAAGCTCGCGCAGACCTTCTTTCTTAAACCATTCAAAGGAGTCAAGCTGAATTTGAATCAGCCCCGGCATTGGCCGTATATCAGGGATACGTGCAAATGAGACGCGCTCGGGGAGAGCCACAGCCCTGCTGCTAACTGCCATATGTAGTGTTCTCCTCTCACCTTATTGCTCACATGAGGAAACGAATAGGGATACACCTATAAAGAGGAACGTGCATCCCTACAAAACAAAAAAACGGAAAAGATATTACTAAGGATGATATCTTAATATAAGCCTGTGTTGAAAGACGTTCTATGACACGAAAAGTAACCGCCTATTGCTTTCGCAAGCGGTTACTCCTAACTTCCCTACACGAACAAATTGTTCTCGACTACCCACGTTACACGCCACTCGATATTTTTGAACGAAAAGAGATCTACCCTATAGAAACAACGAAACACGCTACATTATTCCCCACAAGTAGTACTTATGTACCAGGCGTAGGCCGTGTACACTATACGTTTCAACATTTCTTGTAATACCACAGCAAAAACGAGTCAAACTTCATGTGGTTTTCAGCATTCTTGTGTGTGCTTGCAGTAGCTAAGGTTTGTAGTATCCTTAATAGGGGAATGATGTATCGTCAAATGTCGGATCTATGTATCTTCTCTGTCAGCGTGCACACTGTATACCTGTCAACAGTGATACGGGCTGTATACGTTATTGACTACAGTTACAAATGCACATGACCCGGCAGGATGTAGTATACTACTTGTTTGTGAAGATGTCAAGAGTAATTTTTGCGTTTTTCAAAGAATTTTCGTTGAAAAAGAGCGAGAATCGTTCTTTTTTCGCTTATACGAGCACTCCAGAGCGCTCCGCCTCCTCCAGGGCAGCCGCTATCTCCTCACCTAAGCCTGGATTCCATGAATGCTGCTCCCCATTCCAACGTTCACGGAGCAGGCATAGCAAGTCACGTTGATCATCCGCCTCAAGCATATTGAGATCAATCATGGATTCGGGAGTATCGGGATAGATGATGGTCAGCACAAAGCGATCGATGGAGAGGGTCGCGTGGCTTGTGAGATGATAGGTTTGCGGGGACCCCATTTGCTGGCAGAAAGAGATACTTCCAACCACTCCAACGATAATAAAGGAGAAAAAGGGTAGGCTGAGAGCCAGGCCTGGTACGCTGAGAACAAGTGTGATACCAGTAGTCAGGAAGACAAGCATAGCGGACGGCAAATGGACAGTCCAGCCGAGCAACATCTCTGGGATCACCCCAACCAGAGCGGTGAGAAAGCAGGTCAGAGCAGTACTGATCAACCAGAAAATACTGGCGAGGTTTTCATGCGAGAGATCGCGGACGACAAGGGTCGAATCATCGACAACAATCATCTCTTCTGCGTAGCCAGCGTGCAAAGCATGCAGGAAGCGAATGACGACCACGCAACCACACAAAGAGAGGAAGGTGATATACCAGCAGAGCGCCACAAGGACGTCTTGCCACTTTAGATAGAGGGTGAAGGTATGTGCGTACGTTGGAAAAAAGCGTACGGCAATCACCGCAGCGATAAGGCCGCAGAGAAAGAAGCCGCCTAAAAGCAACACTGCCAAAAAGCCGGTACGTCTATACGCTGCTTTTCCAAGCCGAAATTTGTAGGTATTGGGCAGGGTCTCTATCATAAACCACCTGAGGTTTCTCAATTTGTGTTCTGTATTATCGCATTATTTTATGATTTATACCCTACATACGAATCAAATCAAGGAAAAGGTTGCAATTATTTGCCAGAACGAATGATTGATCTATGGATGGAGGTTGTTCCGCAGGTCTTCAAACAGGCTGGTCTGCAGATACCTTTCGGCGGCGCTAGGAAAAATGGTCACAATTACTTTGCCGCGATTCTCTTCTTTGTTGGCCTCCTGTAAAGCCGCCCAGGCGACGGCCCCACTGCTGATACCGACGGAAAGACCTTCCTGTGCCATGAGACGCATAGCGGTAGTGATGGCATCCTGGTCAGTGACAGGAACAACTGCATCAATGAGATCAACTCTCAGCGTGTCAGGTTGAAACCCCGCGCCCAGGCCCTCGATGCGATGGGGTCCGGGTCGTCCACCTGATAAGACAGCACATGATGCAGGTTCGACAGCGATCACTTCGAGAGCAGGTTTACGAGAACGCAACCCTTCAGCGACGCCAGTTAAGGTACCTCCTGTGCCTACACCGATGACGACGATATCGACAGCTCCCGCGGTCTCTTCCCATATCTCCAATGCAGTGCCTTCACGGTGACTACGAGGGTTGGCCTGGTTGTAGAACTGTTGTGGAAACCACGTGTTGGGGAGGGTGGTCCGCAGTTCGATGACCTTGTTAATAGCGCCCCTCATACCCTGATTGCTGGGCGTAAGGAGAATTTTCGCGCCAAAGCGTTGAATGAGAAGACGCCGCTCCAAAGAGATGGTATCTGGCATGGTGAGGATACATTGATAGCCACGAGCTGCAGCGATCCAGGCAAGTGAGATACCCATGTTGCCGCTCGTGGGTTCAGTGATGATACCACCAGGGCGTAAAAGACCTTGTGCCTCTGCCTCGCAGATCATCTGTAGAGCGACACGGTCCTTGATGCTGCCACCCGGGCTAAACATTTCTAACTTGGCGAGGACGGTGGCACCGGCACCAGAGGTCACATGCTTTAACTCTACGATGGGTGTGTGGCCGACCAGTTCGGTCACATCTTTTGCCCAGTGGACCATAGCTCTTCACCTATCGTTTTTTCAATCAAAACGGGAATGATCGCGCGCGAGAAGTGCCTGCAGAAGTTACCTTTACCTTTACCAGCATGGTGGCAAGGCTTGAATCATGCGGAGAAAATCTTCCATCTGAAAGGGTTTCCAAAGCTGAAGACCTGCTTGCAATCCCATGCGATGTAGTTCCCACTCGAGGATACCTGCGATAAAAGAATGATTAAATGTAATACATTGTCTCCATGGTACCGGTTTGATGCTGTTGAGCCAATTCCTCAATGGTTGTTGAGGTCAGTATGTGCTGTGTCATTTCATCGATCTTTTGCCACACTCCACGTAAAGCGCACCCTGGAGAAAGCTTGCAAAAATCAGGGTTGGGAAGGCATTCCATTGACGGTACATAGCCCTCGAGGGCCTGCATGACCTGAGCCATAGTGATTTGGGAAGGTGATTTTGCTAGCATATGCCCACCTTTTGGACCACGAACACTTTTCACTAACCCTTCTTTGCGCAAGGCCATCAAAATTTGATCGAGGTATTGTTCCGGGATGTATTGGCGCCTCGCGATGTCGGCACTTTCAATAGGCCCTTGCCCAAAGTATGCAGCCATATCAAGCATGGCCCGCAGACCATAATCGCCCTTCATTGTGAGTTTCATCATGACGACCTTTCCAGCAGGGCTACTAATACAGATAAGGAAAAGCTTGAACCAGTAGCTACCAGGGACATCTACATGTGAGTGATGCATCTACAGAATATATCAGTAGGGAAAGTCTGTCAATGCTTCAGCTCTCTAACCGACGCCTTTCATTACATCCTCTCAAGCTAATTAAGCTGCCGCCTGCTTGATGATGACGCTGGCGGCAAGAATGGTAGTCGAGTCGAGCGAGTCAGAACGTCCGCGTACCTCTACCATCTCCCCAACCCTCAAATCGCTAAAAGTGGCAGTTCCGCTCGGCGTAGTATAGTTTGTTTTGTCATTCACATTGACGGTGACGGTCTTTTTCCCATATGTCAGGGCTACTACAAATGTTTGATTTCCTATGGATTGAATAGTTCCAATAACCCTGCGGACACTAGCAATTTCCGTAGCGGGAGGAATCTTAACCGGCGTTGGAGTGAGGGTGGATAACGACGTTGGAGTGGCGTTGGGTAGAAGCACGGCGACAGCATAAACGGACACTCCCAGCAGGATTATAAACAGGATCCCAATAATAATCAGTAATCGTTTGATAGTCATTTAAAACTCCCGCATATTTGAATTTGCTTTTGATCTCCGCCGTCAAAACGTTGCATGATCAGAACCTATTTTAATACTAATCCTTTGAATTGTCTAACCGGGTAGCTGTACGTTGTTGGTAGGGCATGGAGAGGAGCTGACAGGAGCTAGCAGGGATGGCAGGAGCTGGTAAAGCCAAGCACTTGTGATTAAATTCTGCTGAGAAAAGCGCTCAATGCCGGTTATTTCCTTGCACTTAGCTGAAGAGATACCTATAATGAATGAATGGAAAACATGAGGTGTACAGGAAGCGTGCATTCATCGTATAAGGACTTTACAATCAATCATCCTATAAGAAAGGGGAATTATGCTATGCAACAGGATGCAATCGGAAGAAGTAACCTATCTTCGTCTTCCGGTGGACAACTGGAAGGTAACCTCAATGGACGTGAACGAAACGAAACGCGTCCAGCAAGCTTCGCTGAAAACCCCTACGAACAAAAGCCGGCCTTATTAAAGGTACTGGTGATCGAGGATGAAGAAAATATTATCGAACTGATCAAACTAGGTCTACACTATGAAGGGTTCCAGGTGGCAGCTGTCTCCGACGGACAGGAAGGCTTATCAACTGCGCAGCGTATCAGCCCTGATATCATCATCCTCGACCTCGGGCTACCACCCGGCAGCATCGACGGGCTAGAGGTGTGCAGACGCCTGCGCATTAACCCGACCACACAAGATGTACCCGTGCTCATGTTGACAGCCAAGGGCGAGGTAGAGGACCGGGTGGCTGGCTTGAAGACAGGGGCAGACGATTACCTGACCAAGCCTTTTAGTTTTGAAGAACTCGTAGCACGTATTCACGCTATTCTGCGCCGTCAGCGCCGCTCTTCTGATTCTTTACAAAGTGACGGTGTGAACGAACGAGAGGGACAGGTCTTACAATTTGGCGATTTACGCCTGAACTTGACGACACGTGAAGTGACCCGTACAGGTCGGCTGATCGAGCTAACCGCTACAGAATATAATCTGCTACACCTGTTCATGAGCCACCCACGCCAGGTTCTTGATCGTCAGACAATATTGAATAAAGTCTGGGGTTATGACTTTTTGGGTGAAACTAATATCATTGAAGTTTACGTACGATATTTAAGAGAGAAAATCGAAGATTCACCAAGTACACCTCGCTTAATTCAAACGGTACGCGGGGTAGGCTATGTATTAAAAGGTTGATTGAACACTATCGCTGATTTGCCAGGTCATCCTATTTGAAGACCAGCATCAGAAAAGATGAATGAACAGGTAGTCGCCCAGAACCAGCAATGAGTGTTCTTTGAACGTGTATTCTTAGGATAAACAAGGATATAATCAATGCCTGCAGAGTTGAAAAATGCTTCATCTGAGGTGCATCACGAAGATAATGGACATGAAGAGGACAAATATACAAATCCTTACAGTTCCTGGCGTCATCGTCCCCTCTCAGGTTTACGCTGGCAATTGGCATTTGTCTATAGTTTGCTGATCTGTACCCTGCTGATTCTTTATAACTTGTGGACTACCTACGCTGTCTCCCATATAACGGAGCAGGGTAACCTGCTCACTAACCTACAGGTTGCGGCAGTCATACTGATCGTAGTCGGAATCCTCATCCTCTTCCTGCTGACCAATTTTTTGCTGCGGCCGCTGCGGCAAATGTCAGATGCAGCGCAGGCGATTACCCTTGGCGATTTGCAGCAGCGAGAACGCCTTCAGCCTCTCATGAAGGGCGATGATGAAGTGAGCAAGACCGCTGCGAGTTTGATCATTATGGGTAATCAACTTGATCAAGCATCACAAAAACAGCAGTCTTCAGAGCAGCGCTTTCGACGTTTGATCTCCGATGCCTCTCACCAGTTACGCACTCCCTTAACCTCTATTCGAGGTTTTACAGAGGTTCTGATGCGTGGAGCAAAAGATGACCCTGAGACAGTGCAACGCGTTCTCAAGTTGATAAAGAACGAGGCTGAACGCATGACGCGCATGGTCAATGACCTGTTAATGCTTGCCCGCTTCGATAGTGGAAACACGGTAGAAAAACAGTATGTCGACCTGGTTGACTTAGTCGTCGAAGGAGTGGAACAAGCAAAAGTACTGGCAACGGATAGCCGCAAAGTAACCATTTACTTCGCGACTGATGAGCGTCTAGGCGTACGAGCAAACGCCGATCATATCAAACAGGTGATACATATCCTGGTTGAAAATGCGCTCAAATATGGTCGCCCAGCTCCTGATGGGTGGATTCGCTTGCAACTCGATAGGGAGGATGGTCACGCACTTATGCAGGTCATCGATAATGGCAAAGGCATACACCCGGACGACCTCCCGCAAATTTTCGACCGCTTCTACCGAGGCGAACATATGCCTATTTACGAATCCCCCTGGAAGGTTCCCCAAGGTACAGGCCTTGGCCTCGCCATTGCGAGAGCCATCGTACTGGCACACGAGGGACACATCACTGTGCTGAGTACACCCGATAAAGAGACCGTCTTCACGGTGAAACTGCCCTGCGTTGCAGAGTAAACAATCTTTGCTATACGATTGACCACCCTCCACATGCGTGATACACTGCGGTGAAACAACATACAAGATGATACTAGAATGATATATAAAAATAAAAGCACCAAATTGCTGAAACCCCAGGGAGAACGCTATGTGGACTTCAACCTTAGAACTCGACCCGGCACACGTTATACCTACGAAACTTCTGGGACTTATCTGGCGTGGAGCCTACTTCTCCTCTTTCGCTCCTCTGCAAGTGCGGAACTTACCACGACAGCCTCTTTCTGCATCTAACTGGGTGCGCGTACGCAATTCTCTCGCCGGTATCTGTGGCAGCGACCTCCACCTTATCTTTGCCGATGGAGATTTCACAGTTGCACCCGCGGCCATCCCCAGTCACGGCTACTCCTATCCGGGTCACGAGGTTGTTGGGGAAGTTATCGAAGTTGGCAATGATGTGCAACATGTATATGTCGGCGACCGCGTCGCACTGCAATATGGACCCAATTGCGTTACCGCAGGAGTACAACACCCCTGCCATTCCTGTGCCTCTGGTCACTATAGCCTTTGTGAATACGGCACCCTCCCAGGTCCACAACCCATAGGCGGAGGCTGGAGCGAGGAGATGTTGCTGCACGAACAACAGCTCTTCCGCCTACCTGCCGACATCAATGATATGCAGGCCGTCCTGCTGGAACCGTCCGCTGTCGCCGTCCATGCCGTCCTGCGACACATACCTCAGTCAAAAGATCACGTACTCATTATAGGCGCTGGGACGATTGGGTTGCTCATCTTACAGGTGGTGCGTGCCCTCGCGCCTGATGCCGAAGTTAGTGTAATGGCACGCCACGCGTTTCAGATCGAGCAAGCCGCGCGACTAGGAGCGCATATCATCTACCCGCAGGATTGTTATAGAGAAGTGCAACGTGATACTGGAGCAAAATTCTACCAGGGCATAGGGGGAAACAAGATGCTGCTGGGCGGCTACGATGTCATTTACGATACCGTCAGCAGCACTCGTACCACGCATGACGCTCTCAGGTGGGCACGAGCCGGTTCAACCGTGGTCATGGTAGGTCTTAACCTTCACAAGATGCAGCTTGATCTCACGCCCATATGGTATCAGGAGATCAATCTCATCGGTACAATGGGCCATGGCATAGAGACCTGGCCTATTGGCACCTACGAGAAAAAAACTACCTTTGAAATCACAGCAGAATTGATACAGAATAAACGGCTATTTCCCGATAAACTGATCACACATAGTTTTCCGCTCAGCGGTTATCGTGATGCGCTTATGACAGCAGTCAAGAAGGACCGAAATCGCGCCATCAAGGTAGTCTTCGACTACTCGAAACAGCCTCCATCGGTTGTTCCAAATGTGCGTGCGGCTGCGCGCCGACACCAACGGGCCATTACAGTTCCTTTTGATTCTCATCCATCTCAGCCACTAGCGCCTGATGAAAGTGAATTATCACCAGCAACCTCTCTTCCCCAGACAGAGGAAGAGGCGCCATACCGGGAACCTACTCCAGATCAGGCGGCACCTCCCTGGCTATCCACGTCCAATATCCCCACTATGGATATGCCGCCGACACCTCTTTTCTCAAATGAGGTCGATACTGGCGTCACAGATCGAGTCCCGGTGATTACTATCGATGAGGAGAACGAGGACAGCGATACTATTGTCGTATCTACTTCGAAACATGCTAAGGCTGCCGTGGAAAATCCGTCTATTGCGCCCGCGATCGATGAGCAAGAAGAGCATATAGCTCTTGATAGTGCTACCGCATCAGTAGAAACAGAAGCGGAACCCGAGCACCCACTTTCACAAGAGGTTCCTCATGCAGGGGTAGACGAAGCCGCTGAATTCTCTGAGTCACCCACCGCTCCAGTGAGGGAAGAGGAGAAGACGTGGCTGCAATCGTATTCTCTTTTACCCGCCGGCGAAGAACCAGCATGGCTACACCCTCTTCCTCCCTCACATAGCGAAGAGGAACCAGTATGGCTGCAATCTCTTGCTACCTCACAATCTGACGAAGAACCCTCGTGGCTGCATTCTTTTACCCCGGCACATACCGATGAGGACGAAGATAATACCCAGCATGAGGAGACATCCAGCCTTACAGCCGACGAGGAACCTACTCACTTTGCAGAAGCACCCAGCCAGATAGACGACGAGGGTCATGACAGCCAGTTTATCGCTCCTACAACCAGTAATGAAAACAATGAGGAGACGAAAACGGTCATTGTTTCACCAGCAAAACGGTATCGCTCAAAGCGGAAACGTGTGAAATGAAGAACGAGCACCGGCAGATAAGCCCGAAGAAAAGAGCGAGCAAGCAGAACCACTCATTTTAGACAACCAGGCACAACAATCGGCTCCTGAATCTGAGCAATAATTCGCTGTAACATAGAGCTCTACCCGCACGTTACTACATAAAATGGCATAATAGCTGCGAAAATGGGGAGATCGGTGACAAAGTCCCCTGGCTGGACGGGTCCCCCCCATATCTCTGCCCTCCTTTACGAGCAATAGGAAAAGCATCTATAATTCAAATAGGAAAAGCAATAATGAGGAGCCTATATGACCATCAATAATGAACATAAGAATACTTCTTCAATACCTAATCAGGCAACACAATTCGGTTCGCATGAGGATGACACTCCTAGAAGAATCCCTGTAGCGCCACAACAAACTGCATGGTCGCCTCTACCCACGGCAGCGTCTCCTCATACGCGGAGAGCAAAGCGCCGTCGTGTCGCCGTGCCTATAGTGGTCACACTGGTACTTCTGGTTATCCTTATCATTTTAGGAGGTTTTTTAGGACAACACCTGCTAGCTGGCTCCGGAGTCGCTGCAAATCAAACTTCAACAGTACAAAACACGGGGCACACTGGCCAATTTGTACACCCTCCTTTGAACTCCAGCCAGCTCAATTCGCTCAGGCATCTCGTCAGTTATATGCACTATAAACAACTTGCCAATATGTATGTTGCGCGCATGAGCCTGGACGTGGAACTAGGCCAGCTCACCATGGTCGAATACGGAGATACTTCTTATTCGTCAGACCTGGACATGATGGTCAATCAACTCCATGCCGGTGGCGTTATCATGTACGAATTTCAGATGAATACGTTCAATCAGACTAAACACGACATCGCCGAAATGCAGAAGCGCGCAACATTCCCACTGCTCATCTCAACCGACGAAGAGGGGGGGCCATATGTTCACCGCTTATCACACATCTATGGTTTACGCATGTCGGCCACGGACATTTACAACACGGGCAATCTCGCCGTCGCGACCCAGCAGGGACACAAAACCGCGCATGACCTGGCTGCACTTGGCATCAACGAAGACCTGGCTCCCGATGTTGATGTCAACCTCGTGAACGGTTATGACATGGTGACGCGCACCTTTGGAAACAACCCAACGTCCGTGATTAAATTCGCCGGTGCCTATATGCAAGCGATGCAAAGCGATGGCGTCGTTGCTTGTATCAAACATTATCCAGGGTTGGGAGACGCCGTCAGCGATGCACACACAGGCTTGCCTGTCGTTAATCGCACAAAGCAACAACTTTATGATGTCGAACTCGCACCTTTCAAAGCCTTTATTCAATCACAGAATAAGCTGGATAATCCCGGCATGATTATGCCTACTGATGTGCTCATGCCCGCTATTGACCCCGTCTATCCGGCGGAACTCTCACACACCTTTATGACCGATATTCTGCGCAATGAGTTTGGCTATGATGGCGTTGTTCTCACCGACGCGCTCTATATGAAGGGCATTAGCCAGAAGTGGAGCATGCCCGAGGCCGCGGTGCTGGCGCTCCAGGCTGGTAACGACATGTTGCTAGGTCCCACAGGTGCAGGCCAGATGATCGAAATGCTCAATGCTATCAAACAGGCATTGAAGGATGGTCGACTCACCAAACAGCGCATTGACGAGGCTGCTACCCGCATAATCGCGCTCAAAATGCAGTACCACCTGATGCCAGCGATACCGCCCCAGCCGTAAGCTGACCTGTAATCAGTCCTCGCATCCATGTGTAGTGTCTATCGGGCAGAGCAAGAACTGCCTGGCAGACACTACACAAAAACAGCTGGTAGACCTGTCGCGAAGCTACACGTAAAAAGGAGCGCCGAAAACGGCCTTTCATTCAATAAACGTTCATTCAAAGAAATAGCGCAACGAAAATTCCCACTTACGCGTTACTATAGAGGGGAAGCTAGTTGGGCGATTTCCGTGCCCATCCATTAGCTCAATAAAATAGCATAAATAGCATAAATGGGAGCTTCTATGGCTATTATTAACAAGGGTGCTCACACTCATCAGCAGCAGAGCCAGCATGACGGGAACGATAGCAGACAGGACCCCGTACCTCCAACTAAGTCAGGTAAGCCCTTTAACAGCATCAAAATACTATTTCTCATCCTGCTCTTCTGTATCATCATTGCCACACCTCAAGCAGCTTACCAACAATCGGTTGATGCGACAAGATTAAGAGATCCGGCCATTGTACAGCACCGAGGCTCTTTCGTGCAGCAGCCACGGAGCGCGCTCCAGATCGAGGCACTGACTCACCCAACCAGTTCGATGTCGTATAAGCAACTTGCTCGTTACTACGTTTCGCATATGACTCTCGACGAGGAGCTGGGCCAGCTCTTCATGGCTGAGTATTACGACACGTACTATTCTTCAGCCCTGGATACGATGGTCAACAAACTGCACGCGGGTGGGGTCGTTATGTATGCTTTCCAGATGAATACCTTCGCGCAAACGAAGCACGATATCGCCGAAATGCAGAAGCACGCTACGCTGCCCCTGCTCATTTCAACCGACGAGGAGGGAGGCTTTGTCGAGCGGGTACAAAATATTTATGGACATCATCCAGGTGCATTGGAGATCTACCAGACCGGCAATGTGAACAATGCAGTGCAGGCAGGGCACAGGATCGCACACGATCTGCTGGCACTCGGCATCAATGAAGACCTGGCACCTGATGTCGATGTGCAGTTGGTGGATGGACCAGATCAGTACTTGCGTACGTGGGGCTACACGCCGCAATCGGTCATTACCTACGCGGGCGCTTATATGCAGGCCGTGCAAGGCGATGGCGTCGTCGCCTGTATCAAGCATTTTCCTGGACTGGGCGACGCGAGTACTGATGCGCACTTTAATCTACCCGTCGTGAAGCGCAGCAGGGATCAAATCTACGCGGTCGAACTTGCCCCTTTCAAGGCCTTTATTCAAACGCACAACGCTCTGGATAAGCCCGGCATGATTATGCCCACCGATGTGCTCATGCCAGCCATCGACCCCGTCTATCCCGCGGAACTCTCGCATATCTTTATGACCGATATTCTGCGCAAAGAGCTGGGCTACGATGGCGTTGTGATTACCGATGCGCTCTATATGAAGGGCATTAGCCAGAAGTGGAGCCTTCCACAGGCGGCGGTTCTGGCGCTCAACGCGGGAAACGATATGCTTTTAGGAGCCAATGGACCCTATCAAATGATGGCCATGTTAAATGGGCTGAAAGCCGCGCTGCAGGATGGTAGTCTCTCAAAGGCGCGCGTCGACGAGGCTGCCACGCGCATTATCACCTTGAAATTGGAGCGGCACATCATGCCCAACTTACCACCACAGGATTACGGATTGACGGCTTAATCGGTGTCGCGGGGAGCAGAAACTAAAAAGGCTGAGAAGGACTTCGCGTTTTGTCGCGCTGCAAGCGTTCGATGATGCCTTTGAGCCTGCGTGTTTCGGAGAGATGCTGATCTTGCATGCGCTCTATCTCCTGCTCCATCTGACGTCGAACTTGCTCTATATGCTCTTTGTTCTCAAGCTGCATCTGCTCGATCAGGTTTCTCATATGCAGGATGGTCTCAACGCCCGCGAGATTAACGCCGAGGTCTTGCATCAAGCTGCGAATCTGCATGACACGCTCAATATCACGGTCAGAGTATAAACGTGGACTGTGTGGACTATTCCCTTTGCGGGCAGGAGAAATGAGTCCCAGTCGCTCGTAGTGGCGCAATGTCTGCTCATGCACTTCCGCCTTCTCTGCCGCCACACTTATGATGTACCACGCGCCATCACTTTTCTCGGACACAATGTTCCCCCTTCCTATGGGTAAGACTCGACATGTCGATTCCTAGCCAATTTTTCGAAGAGCGCGCGCTCCTCGTTAGAAAGGTGCGTTGGGAGGCGCACCTGGGCACGCGCATAGAGGTTGCCGCTACCTTCACCGCGCAGGTGGGGCATACCTTTTCCTGCGAGCCGGAACAGGCGACGGTTCTGCGTCTCCGCTGGAATAGTCAGCATCAGTTTACGCCCATCGGGCGTTGGAACGGCTACCTCGCCACCCAGCATCATCGTGACAAGGTCAACATCCACGTCAACATAGAGATCGTCTGCTTTGCGCTCAAACTGCGGGTCCGGTTTGACGCTGATGACCAGGTAAAGATCTCCGCGCGGTCCACCACCGATGCCGGGCTGTCCTTCGCCAGCGACGCGAATCTTAGAGCCGTTATCCACGCCAGCATTTATTTTGACCTGGATGCGTTTATTGCGCGGTATCATGCCCTGGCCGCCGCAGTTCGTACATGGCTTATTATTGATCTCGCCAGTTCCTTTACAGATGGGGCAAACCTCTGTCGATTGAATATTGAAGGTGCGCATCCCTCCGGCGTACGCTTCCTGGAGCGTCACCTCGACGGGCTGTTCGATACTATCACCGGCACGGCGGCGCAAATCTTCGCGCGTGCCGCGCACACCGGGTCCAGTACCGGGTCCAGCCGTGCCACCAGCGCCTGAACGCCCGAAAAGCGCCTCAAAGAAGTCGGAAAAAGCGGGGTTGCCAGCATCAAAATCATAGGGATTTGACGAGGCGCGACCGCTACTAGATGTATAGGAGCGCCTACCGGCACTGGGGGAAGGGCCAAACTGCTCTTGCCAATTTGGGCCTAGCGTGTCATATTTGTTCCGTTTGTCGGGATCAGAAAGAACTTCGTAGGCCTCGTTAATCTCCTTGAACCTGACTTCTGCCTTCTTGTCACCGGGATTAACGTCGGGGTGATGTTTGCGCGCCAGCTTACGAAATGCCTTTTTAATTTCATCCGCGCTGGCTCCCCGCGAGACATTGAGGATTTTGTAATAATCTTTGTATTCCATAGCCTTGTCCAGCCCCTTGTTTTTTATGCCATTGAGACACTCATATGGCTGTATAATCCTTACTGTTTATTGCCCATGCTGACTTTGACGCGAGCTGGACGGAGCGTCTCTTCACCGAGGGTGTAGCCTTTGAGCACTTCCTCGACAATGGTCCCCTCGGGTTTGTCACTATCTTCGACAGCCTCTATGGCTTCATGGAGATAGGGGTTGAACGGCTCACCAACGGTAGCTACAGGTGCCAATCCCTGGCCACGCAGTACTTCGTTCATTTGCCACTGTACCATCCGCAGCGCCTGCTGCAAGCCCTGACGGTCCAGGGTGTCCTGGTAGACCAACGCTCGCTCGACATTGTCCATTACGCCAAGCAAATTATGCAGTAGGGCCTTCTTCTGCTGTTGCACGCGGTCGGCAAGCACACGTTCCTGGCGTTTGCGGAAGTTATCCACATCGGCCCGCTCGCGCACATATTTACTCCAATTATCGCTGGCTTCCTGGCGCGCCTGCGCAAGCTGCGTCTCTAGCTCGGCGATACGAGCAGCCTCTGGCGAACTGCTCTCTTCTTCTGTCTTCGATACATCCTGGGCTTCTTCCATTATCGTCTATAACTCCTTTAGATCAACATTTTAGTATGGTATAGCAGGAGTGCTGAAAAGGGCATTTCATTCGTCATTTTGCCTCTCAACACAGCGCGAAAATCATGTTCTTCGGCAAGATTTATTGCATCTACAGTATAAACCTTGAGTCGATGGCTGTCAAGTTTAGGAAGCGCACTATTTTCGAGCGGATAACGAGGATTTTACGCGCTAAATTTTTTGGGGGATTACTAGTGTTGACAATAAGGTCGAAATGGTTAATGATATGCATGACAGTATGTTACTTGTATCAATAATCAGGTGCAAAACAGCAACTTATTCCACATGAAAGACAGAGCCGATATGACAGCTTCATTTGATAGACTACCAACAGTCACTCCCGCAAGCTGGGTAGCAGGACCAGAGCAAGGGCGCTGGACTTATCACGATTACGTCGCTCTGCCAGACGACGGGAAGCGGTATGAAATCGTGAATGGAGTCCTCTATATGACGCCTTCGCCTACTGGGCCGCACCAGGATGCGGTCGGTCGCTTTTACGCTTATTTACTCACCCACGTCGAAACTGCCGGTCTGGGGAAAATTCGTATAGCTCCCTTCGATGTTGAGTTAGCTCCCGATGTGGTTGTTCAACCCGATGTACTTGTTGTGCTCAAAGCAAACTTCGACAAAATTTCAAAAACTCGCATCATTGGCGCCCCTGACCTCGTGATTGAAGTTGCTTCACCCAGCACTGTTGGGTACGATCGACGTGAAAAACAAGATGCTTACGCACATGCGGGGGTCCCTGAATACTGGGTAGCCCATCCAACCGCAAGAGAAGTCGAAGTGCTGGTGCTAGAGAATGGCAAGTATCGTTCACTCGGCATCTTTGAGGGGCAAGCCACATTGCCTTCGCAAGTAATAGTAGAGTTGCCTGTACATGTTGAACAGTTCTTCGCTTGAATATGCATCTCTACATTTGATCAATTTCGTCTTCTACTAGCTCTTCCTGCCAGTGCGTTCCCCGCTCTAACAGAATGGGGCCGAGCAGCGCCTCCTGCTTTACGGAGATACGCTCGTGTTTCCACATCTCAAGTACCGCTAAGAAGGTGACGATAATGACGAAGCGAGAGCTTTCATTTTCAATTACCTCGGCGAGCAGGATAGAGGGTTTTGCCTTGAGCAGATGGGCAATCTCGCTGATACGTTCCTTCACAGTGACACACGCCAGGGGGAGGAAGTTTGCGCCATTGGTTGCTTCTTTAGTACGCAGTGCAAGGAGGCGCTGAAAGGCCACCGTCAGTGATTGGGCCTCTAGCCCAACAAGGGTAGGAGGCGTCCATGCCAACTGCGTCTCGATGCCTGCCAGCAAACCAGAACGTGTATGTGTCTGTAAGCCAGCCTCTTCACGCTGGCGCAGCAGGTTGGCGATCTCCTTGGCAAGCTTGTACTCCACGAGGTGTCGCTGCAGTTCCTCCGCCATTTCAACGGCGCTCTCCGCTTCCTCGCTAAGTTCCTCTTTGGAGATACGCGGCAAGAGGCTCTGCGATTTGATGAAGAGCAGGCGGGCGGCGATGGAGACAAAAGCGGCCATATTTGCCAGTGGCAACGCTTCAGCGTCGCACCTCTGTAAATAGGCGAGGTACTGATCTGTCACAGCTACCAGCGAGATGGTGGTGATCTCCATCTGCCGCTTTTCGATGAGGTGTAACAGGAGATCGAGGGGACCTTCAAAGATGGGCAGGCGCACAATATAACGAGCCTGCTCCAATGGTCCTATGTTATCCTCTGGTAGCTCTAGAGGGAATTCACCCGCTGCTTCAGTTATTTGCTGTTCTATCATGTAGTATGATACCTCGTCTGTTTGTTATGATACCTCGTCTACCTCGTGTAATTCCGCCGCTGGCCCATCAGAGCGGTGATGGGTACGAATATACATTACTGCGCGCTCTGAAAGTCCCGCGTTCAGGGCGAGGTCGGCACCAACATCAGCGTGATACCAGGCGTAGCTAAGCGAGAGGCGCCATTTGGAAACGTTGGGTGGCGTGGGCGACGCAAGCGTCCCCTCTCCTCTCCTCTCCTCTCCCGCCCCTACGGATTGCCCATCGGTACTGGGGTAAGCGACCAGGCATGTCAGGAGTTGGGGCACCAATTTTTTGCCGAGCACGATGGCCGGGCGCGTCCAGAAGGGCACGCGCCCTTCAGCTTTGCCAACATCATGTAGTAGTGCTGCTGCTAGCATATCTACATCGCTGCAGCCACGAGTGTTGAGCCTGCGATATACGCGTAAAGAGTGTTGTTGATCGGCTGGTGACATCGTGCGAAAGAGTGAGAGGGCGGCAGTAGTCGGCAGTAAGGCCGCCACTTCTTTGTAGTCTTCTTCAGAAAGGGGTGCGACGAAGCCGAGCTGCTCTCGTACCTGCCCGAGACGATACCCTACACTACATAACCAGGAATGTATACTCGTGATTTTCATTAGCTAGATCTCACCAGGTATCCCGGTGGGCACCATGTGCAGCAACCAGGAATGTGTGCACTCATAGTGTTCATGAGCCAGCAGGTATGTTGAACAGGTAGAGATGAATCAGGTCAGTGGGTAACGGCCCGCTAGCCAGCCCAACGAGATTTATTGCGCCCAACCAGATATATTCTGATAGATGGAACAAGGGGAAACTCGCTAAACCTCCACCGGCAAACTGGGCCAGGAAGGGCAGCAGGAAGAAGATGCCCAGGATGATCAACGGCCCATAGGTGGCGGATTTGGCAAACTGAACAGCCTGGCGGCTGGGTAGGAGTGTATAGAGTACCTGGTAGCCATCAAGCGGGTACAGCGGGATAATATTGAAGATAGCCAGGCAGATGTTCACATTGGCGAACACAAGCAGGAATTGCGGGATACGTATCAAGAAGGGTTCAACAAACAACGAGGATGGCACTAAACGAACCAGAAGTGCTACCAGGAAGCCGATCAGCAGGCTAAAAATTGGGCCAGCAAGGGCGACTAGCAGCACACCGGTATTGGCTCCCACGCGCATCTTCCAGGGATCGGTTTTGACAGGTTTCCCCCAACCAAGACCTACGGGGAGTCCTGGTTGAAAGGCCAGAATAACACACATCAGCGTCCCAACTGGATCAATGTGCGCGGGTAGGCTCAAGCTCAGGCGTCCCTCGCTGCGTGAAGTTTTATCACCTAGCCAGGAGGCCATCAACGCGTGACCACATTCGTGCAGCGGTATAGCCAACAAAAACGATGCAATAACCATCAATGCCAGCAGAACATTTATCATTATCATTTTTTGAGTCCTCTCAGTCAGTTTTTGATGCTAGAAGATCGATCTCCATACCTTCACAGGCAGAGCGGGTGTGAGCAAATTGTGTTTGCGCCTCCGCCTCCATAGCGTCCAACTTCACATCATCATAGGTCGGTTCATGATGAAATAATACCAGTGCATGTACACCTGCGGCACGTGCCACCCCTGTAGCCATTTCAATATTACTATGGCCAAAGCCATGTTTCGCTTGTAGATAATCCTCAGATGTATATTGGGCATCGTGTATCAGCAAGTCCGCACCTTCCGCGAACGCCAGGAAATCGGGATCGTAACGCTCACTCCACTCGACATCGGTGGCATAGACAACGCGCCGACCGGCATACTCGATACGATAGAGAATAGCCCCATTCAACGGGTGACTACGTGTATATTTAATATAGACGCACACTTCCGCGCCTTTGGTATCCTTCTGATCAAACACAATATGCGGCTTGCTGCCATAGCCATGTCGCCAGATAATATATTGTTCATCACCCACAATGTGAAAGGTGCGCTGTGACGGCAACTTCCGTATGTCTACTGGGAAATACGGTGGAGACATGAGGGGGGTTACAAGCTGCTCGATATTACGGCCAGCCAGAGAGGGACCAAAGCAATCGATATGGGTCGATGCTTCGAAGAGGGGTGCGAAGAAGGGAAAGCCAATAAGGTGGTCACTATGGGCATGGGTAATCAACAGCGATAAATGGAGCGGTTTACCGTTGGTACGCCGCAAGAGATCATCTCCCAGGCGGATCAGCCCGCTGCCCGCGTCCAGGATAAGCGTATGAGAGCCAGCTTGCACCTCTATGCAGGATGTATTGCCACCATGGCGTACAGTACCGGGACCGGGGGTAGGATAACTCCCTCTGACGCCCCAGAAACGAACGAGGAAACGTCGCGTGTCTGCCATGAAACTTACTCCTGCCACTACCCAAATAAGGTGATGTATGATTGCACCTATTATATCTTGTAGCATCCCTAGGTGTCACTAGGGCAGCGGCAGGTTGAGAGAATTGGGCTTGTGATAACCCCTATTGTCTTTATATTATGCTCGATTACGGTCCAATTAATGCTTGAGTAAAATTAAAGTGTTTTGTAAATCTACCAGTTAACCAATTTTGGGAAAGTGAGAAATTGCTCCCCATATTCTTGACAACCGCTATGTAAACCAATATAATTGAAGCATGATGTAAACTGACATGTCAACCGAATGGGAGGCGTAATGGATAAGGCTAAAGAATCACTTCCGAGCTATGAACGAGTTATTTTCAATAACTCCGCATTAGCATTATGCATTGTTCAGCTTAAGTACCCACCTATACAGCGTTTCTCAGATGAAAAGTATATGGTAGGGATTAAAGAGGCACTTGCAGATGAGTATCCTCTTGAGAGTACTGAGCAGGGAATGAACATCGTTATAACCCCTCATGGCGTAAGTCAGACTCCTGGGGCAAGCATGTTGCGCTTCACTAGTATTGACTCACGCTGGTCAATCGTACTTTCTAGTGAAACTGTTTCACTCGAAACACGAGAATACAGCCATATGGACGAGTTCTCCACACGCTTCGCCAGTATACTTGATAGCGTCGCTACTCATTTACGTCCTCGTCATCAGTTACGTATCGGGTTGCGCTTTATTAATGAGTTTCGCTTTCCGGATGGCGATAGGTACGAAACGTGGCGTCGCCTTCTCAATGCTGATCTCATTGGATTAGGTTTTGGTGGCGTGCTTGGCGGTGAAATTGAGCAGACTATTGGAGAAATTCTTACTCGCCGTGATGATGGCCGTTTACTTGTTCGCCATGGTTTCCTTAAAGGCTCTACTATTTCTTCTACTCCGACACGTCCGGCAAAGATAGGACCATTCTATCTTCTTGATCTCGATTATTCTGACGAAACGCCTACTAAGTTCGAGGTGGATGCACCTATCGAACGTATGAAACGTTACAATAAGTTCCTTTACGATGTTTTTCGTTGGTCTATTGGTGACGGTGAGCTTTACCAGAGACTGAAAGGATAATTATGAGCGTAAAAACTCCAATGGTGCAGGAATGGATTAATCCGTTGCGCAATTTTACTTTCGGAGTTAGCATCGCTTCTCTCATTCTTGTACCTTCTGCCGGATACCCTGCTGATCAAACTGAACAGCGGACACTGCAAGGGAACATTGGTCTCATGACCACTATTCCTGATAGTGTCTTTGATTTACGTACAGCTCGTATTCCTACTCTACATGGTTTAGATTTTCCTACTTTGGCTATGCCTGCTGCATCAGTAGTAAATGATAAAGTCGAAAAAGATAGCATTCCTCTTGCGCTACGAGAGATGACCGGGTTGTCTGTGGAAACTTTGGCTTCTCTGGTCAATGTTAGCCGTAATGCTTATTATAAATGGCTTGACGGTAAAGGCGTGAGCGATGAGCACGAAGCTCGACTTACTGAGTTATTCAACACCTGCTGTACTTTGCACGATCTACTGAGGTCTAATCTCAAAGAGTTTTTAGAGGCTTCTGGCCCTGCCGGAAGGCCTATCGACTTGCTTGCAAATGGAGACAGTACCGCTGTAATAGGTCTTGCATTGCGCTCACCCTTTGAGCCTGCACATTCATCTCATGAATCTAATCTTGTTCGCCGCATGAGCGGTCTTTCTGGCTGGCTTCGTCCTGCGGTTAAGCTTAGTTGGGGTGCTCCTCATTTAACTGATGTTGAGCGCGAGGAGGCTCTTTACCGGTTGGGTTCAAGACCTCGATCTAATGAGGTAGAAACACATGGCAAACTTGATGAGGACGATGAGGCTTTTGTCGCATGGGGATTCTTTTTGGAGTAGATAATGGCTGAAAATAATCTTGGGGAGCGGCTTTATGATGCTGGTTGGAATCAAGGAGTTTTGTTATCTGTACTTCCATGGAGCGTAATTTATAACGTTGAAGACCCCTTAAGCAAAATCGCCAGGTCTGCTAAGAATCAAGCGACTGCCGAAGGTAAGCGAAGAGATACTCACGCTAGCTCGAATATATTTCCCCACCACACAGGTGTGGCCTTTGGTATCACTCGCCAGGGAGATTCTCTGGTAGTAGCTAGCCAGGATTGTGACATTGTAAGTAATGTAAGTGAGGAACCGACTGTCGTTGCCATGCGAGCCTTTTTCACTGATAATACAAGCATTTTGCGTTACGCGGATGGTAACAGTTCTCATTATTTTCTGCTTGATCGCAATCGAGGACTGGTTGCAGAGTCTTCAGTAATGGTTCTAATCGAAAAACCGGTGCTCTTGAACCTTACGCCGGAGCCTGGCGCTCTTGATCTTGCTACAAAGCAGAAGTTCGCTCGTTGGGTAGCTCATCGCTTCGATAGGACTGCATTTCCTGAAGATGT
>JRHI01000137.1_pt1 | contig 78830 bp, 80 predicted proteins | sample 215371 | NCBI WGS metagenome assembly JRHI01 (sample SAMN02929681, study PRJNA255918) | sediment metagenome | biome: cave system; feature: Ice Cave; material: Sediment; isolation source: sediment from deep within a dark volcanic ice cave with no known source of... ... | reverse complement strand
CGCGGACGCTCGTTGGATCACCGGCCACGTGGCGGCTGCTGCGCCGTCGTGGATTGGGGGGGAAATCCACGACATTCGGCGAGGCCACCAGCTCTATGGAATTGATTCCAGGTGTCAACCCGATACGTCTGCTCCGACAGGGAGGGGGGATATCGCAGGCCCCGCCTGGGGCACGGTCTCGGCGCAACCGAGGTGTTCGTGCGCGGTCTGCCATACGCCACACGGCGCGCTACCAGGGCGCCAGCGCTTCGAGCACTCCCGACAGCGGCCCCGAGGATCCGGCGCGTGGGCAGCGAGCAGAGCACACCACCCGGAGGTCAGACGGGGCAGCTCACTACGCGCCACCGACAACAGCGACCCGTTGTCGGCGTTGCTTGCCAGCTCGTCAAGCATGTCGAGCCGGTCTGACACTCCCTGCCGCAGGATCTGACCCAAAACCCGCTTCACCTCGCCACCTTCCCACCGTCCCCGCCGTGTATCGGAGTTGTTCCGCCACGCCCGGTCCGGTCGCGCACCTCGATCTACAGAGTGGGGCAACGACACCCCTGAGGGCCCTGCGCTGCGCCGATCGGCCGTGTTTGGCCGGATCAACGGCACACGCTGATCGGTGGCACCGAAATGGTGGTGGTGGCTGGTACCCGGCGGCGGCCCGCTCGGCGCTGTCGGATCGGTCGAGGAAGCAACCGACCTCAGCGAGGACGTGGATCAGGCTGATCGTGGCGATGCCGGGTAGCCGCTGCAGACGCTGTACTCCGGGGGGATAGTGGGTGATGCGCCGCCTCATGATCGGCTTCCCCGGCCGTGGGATCATCTAGCCCGAGTTTCCAATGATCATGGCTTCGCGGGCTTGATCATTGGAAACTCGGGCTAGAGCTGATGGACGGCCCCATCTGCTTAGCGCAGACGAGGCCGTTCGGTGCTGATCGATCGGTCGAACTCGCCGGCTCGGACGCCGGCCATTCGTGTTGATCTCTTCCGTGTCAATTGATCGGGTTGGGTTGTACATCACGGTAGGCGGTGTTGTCGCTGGTGGGCGCACTGCGCAACAGCGGGTGAACACGGTGGCCTACCGGCCAGTGGCGCGGTGTGCGCTTCCGGTTCGCTGCCGTGATCATCGTCTGGAGGATGCGATGGCTGCTCGTACAGGTCGGTGCCACCGGGCTGCGGCCTGATCACCCGTGACACTGCCCCTTGTGCTGAGGCTTCGGTGTGGGCGTCTGCTGTGGATCTGAGCGGCGTGGAGAGGTGAACCCAAGGATGGCGGTAAGTGTGAGCACCAGCACCCCGGCTGACTCGACGACGAGGGTGGTGGGCACGAGAGGGGTGTGGAGGGATTCGTGGACGTTGAATAGGCCGACGGTCAAGCTGAGTATCAACCCCGCCAGCGTCCCCGCGGTGAATACAGCGGTGATCCCGGTTGTGGTACTGCGTAGTCGAGCTGGCACGGCTGCTAACGCTGCAAGTAAGAAACCGGAGCCGACCGTATTGAGCAGAAACAGGGTGCCGATCACGGGTATCTCTCGGTACCCGTGAAGCCAGAGCTGCAGGTGGATCCACCCCATGGTGGCGGTCAGCGCTGCTCCCAGTATCTGACCTGTGATCAGTAGTGATGGGGTCCGTGGGTGTGCTGTAGTGATCTTCATCGGTGATCGTCTATGGGTACGTAAGTAGTGGATCACAGGCTGGTCTCAGCGTCATGGCCTTTCCCCGGCCGGGCCATCAGTGGTGCCACGACCAGTGATTATCGCTATGCGAGCCGAAGTCGGTTCCGGTGATATGCTGAAGCCCGGTCCATGCGTTATGAAGGATATCGCTGACCTTGTCACCTGCCGGCTGGATTGAGTTCGAAATGAACGGTCCAAACAAGTTTATGAGAATGATGACCAAAACAATAACTATGAAGAAAGTAAATACTTTCTCTACTGTTTTTACCATTAGGCTTCCTTCTTTCTGGTGATTAGATAGTGAACTCCGCCGGAACCACCGCACGGTAAGCTGTGCGTCTCAGACCTGTGCGAGTGCTGTGCGCTCGTGGGCGTTGACAGCACCGAGCGCCGCTGCGAGGCGCTGATCCGGATCACGGTGTGAGATTACGCGTCTCGGGTACGGCCTGTGTTTAGACACTCACATACCGCAACAGCCGACTGAAGTATGTCGCGGATCACCACGCCGTGGGGCGCGCCGCGCCCGGTCCCGGCCAGATCATGGTCGTGGTGGACGCCGACGACAGCGTCGAGTTCGCCCGGCGGTGGAGGCGGCCTACCGCCGTGCTGGTCGGTTCGTTGGTACACACCAACCCTAAGCAGCATCGGGCGGGGCGGTTGCAAACCGAGGTGCCGGGCGCGCTGGGCAAGCGCTGGGATGGGATGCCACGGTGGCGCAGTTGGTGCAGGTATGGCTGCGCGCGAACGTGCCCGCGCGCTGATTGTGCTGCGCGCCCATGATGTCAACGGCCCGGCGCTGAGCTGGTTGCTGAGCTTGTCTGCTCAGGAGGGGCTGCGGGTGTGGTTGATCAGCCCGCGACCGCTGCCGAAGGTGGCTGTGGAGGGCGTGGTGGTGAGCCGGGTGAGCCCGGACGGGGCCAGTCCAGGTGTGGGCGCAGATCATCGGGTTGGTTGCGGATGCGCAGACCTCAACGGCCTCGTCCCCGAATCGCACAGCGCTGCCCGCGGTGCGTCGCGCGCGGAGATCGAAAAAACAACCCGGCGGGGGCGGGGGAGCCCTCCCGGGTGTGGTTTTCGCCGCGCGGTGCAGGGCGCAGCGGTGGCGGCGCAGGACCCGGAGGCATTCGTCGCGCGCCCTGCGGGCGGGCGGGATGCGGGTTCGGCTGCGCCACGACGAGGCCGGGCGGTTGGTGGGGTACGCGGTCGCGCGGCCGGGTGATACCACGGCGGGGGGATCACCGGTGTGGTACGGCGGGGGACAGGCCGGGCCCGTCGCGGTGGCCGCATGCGAAAGTGCGGGGTTAGCGGGCGAGGTCCCAGACCTCCTGAAGTAGTGCCCCTGTACTGATGCTGACCTGCGATTCTCGTTGATAACGATTATGAAAATCTTGTGGATGTTTTGGCGCGCAGCCGGTAGGCTCCGGGGGTGAACCCGTTGCAGCGTTTGCTGGAAGGGATGCCGGTGCCCCGCCCGCCGCTGAGCGTGCACACCGGCGATGGTAGGTGTGTTGTGCTGGCCGGGCCGGTGGTGGTGTTCGGGCCGTATGAGCCTGGCGATCTGGGTATGCGCAACCTGGGTGTGGTCACCTTGACACAGTTGGGGTTCGCGGTGGGTGCGGTCGCCGCGGCGTTCGGGATCGGGCCCGGGTATGCCTCCACACTGCGCAAGCGGTATCGCGAGCACGGCTCAGCGGGTCTGGTGGCGGTGTCGGGACGCAAGGCTGTGCTGACCGCCGAGGTGGTCGCCACCGCTCGGGGGCTGCTGGAGCAGGGCTGGTCACAAACCCAGCTGGCGGGCCGGTTCGGGGTGAGTCCCTCGGCACTGAGCAAGGCCCTGACCCGTTACCCGGCGCCGCTTGAGCCGGCTGGGCCAGCCCAGGCCGAGCTGGAGGTCCGGGCCGGTCCGGTGCCAGCACAGCAGGACCGCGCCGATCCCGGCGGTGCCCGCGATACGGCCGCCAGCACCAGCACCACCGAGGACACCAGCACCACCGAGGACACCAGCACCACCGAGGACAGCATCCAGGACCTGGCCCAGGGGGCCGATCCGGCTGATCAAGCCGAGGCCGTGGGTGAGGCCGGGCCGGCCGTGGCGCCGCGGATCACCGAGGGTGTGTTCGCCAGCCGGTATGCCGGGGCGATGCTCGCCCACGCCTACCTGGACCGGATCGGGGCGGGCGGGGTGCTCACCGGGCTGCCCGAGACGCCCTGGCGGCGGTACGGCCAGGCCCAGATCGCCTGCCACACGGTGATGGCGTTGCTGCTGGGTGCCGGCTCGATCGAGCAGGTCAAGACCCTGGCGCGGGCCCAGGCCGGGCCGCTGACCGGCACACCACTGTCCCCGGAATTGCACACCCTGCGGCCCCGCCTCTCCGCGATCGCCGACCAGGCCGACGTACTCGCCCTGCAGCGCACCCTCGCGTCGGCGATGCTCACACAGGCGGGCGAATCGGCGGGCATTTTCTACGTCGATGACCACTTCGTCCCCTACAGCGGCGCCAAACCCGTGGCGATGGGGCACAACGGGAAACGGGACCGCTGCGAGAAAGGCCGCGCCGACACCCTGGTCACCGACGCCCGCGGCCGGGCGGTGTGCTTCACCACCGGTGACCCCTCGCACCTGGCCAAGACCATGCAACCCGCCCTCGACCAGCTGCGGCAGATCATCCCCGATGTCAAGATCATGCTCGGTTTCGACCGCGGCGGTGCCTACGCCGAGGCGTTCACCGCCTGCCAGGCGCGCAACATCGACTTCCTCACCTACCGCCGCGGCACACTCGCCGAGCACACCACATCACCACGCGCCCACACCATCTGGCGGGGCCGCGACCGGATCACCGTGCACCTAGCCGACGAACTCATCAACTTCCCTCGCTACCAGGGCCCCTGCCGCCAGCTCACCTTGTTCGAACCCGGCGCCGGCGGCGACTTGGTGCCGGTGTTGCAGGTCCTGACTAGCGACCTCGACGCCACCGCCCCCGACCTGCTGGTCACCCTCAAGGGCCGCTGGGTGATCGAGAACACCTTAAAATACCTCGGCTTCTACGGCATCGACTGGCTCCTCGACTACCACGCCGAGATCACCGCCAACACCACGCTCATCGACAACCCCACCCGCACCCAGGCCAACACCGCGGTCCGCACAGCCAAAGCCGACCTCGCCGAAGCACAGCGCGCCCTGGGCGAACTACTCAACGCCGACCTCCCCGCCGCGGACAAGAACACCGCCATCCCCGGCGCCCAGCACACCATCACTCACCACAAGAACAACATCGCCACCCTGGTCACCGCACGCAACAAGATCCCCACCCAGTTGCCGGCCAACCAGATCAACCCCAACGCCCAACGCGCACTACTCCGCGCCCACCGCCGGGCCTTCGTCATGACACTGCGCCTACTGGCCTACAACACCGACACCTGGCTCGCCGACCACTTCAACACCTACCTCCAAGACCCCAACGAATACCGGGCGATCATGCGCAGCCTCATGCACCACGACGGCACGATCACCTACACCCCCCAGGCAATCACCGTGACCCTCGACCAGCATGACACCCCCCGCGTCAACCGCGCCCTCGCCTGCCTCACCGACGAACTCAACGCCACCCCCGCCCACATGCCCGGCGACCCCCGCCCCATCACCTACCAACTCGCCACCCAATGATCCAACCTCGATTCAACGTCACCGCCTACTTCAGGAGGTCTGGGTCCGGATACGAGTCGGCCGGTCCACATCACTCTCAATCTTCGTACGGATCCGGCGGATGTGCACTTCCAGGTAGTTCCGGGCGTCCACTCGATCCGGACCCCACGCGTTGTCCAGCAACGCGCACCGGGTGACGACCCGACCGGCATTGTCCATCAACTGCCGCAGAATCACGAACTCCTTGTGCGCCAGGTGAACCGGTTTTCCTCGGACGAGGAGCCGGTGCCCGTCGAGCTGCAGCTCCACATCACCGACTCGCAAGATCCGCAGCCGACCGAGAGTCTGGGGATCGACCGACAGGTAACGGCTTGGCTCCGGCGAGTTCATCTGCGCCCAGCTCTCGATCGATGACATCAGCCAGACCACCCCGAGATGGTGCGCGCGATGCGCCACCGCTGCGGCTGGCCGCCCGACAGGCTGCCACCAGGCTGGAGCCAGGTTCGAGTCGTTGGACTTATTCGGCACCCTGGGCCTCGAGCACGGAGCCGAAACCGCCTGGAACCGAGCAGCCATGTCGCCTCAGATTTCACAGACCGAATGCTGCTTCTCGAAGATGAACAGGACGAATCCAGCACCCGGCGCGGAGATTGCAGCAAACCCCACAAGGGACGGCTATTTGCCCGCTAAACAATGGCTTGGCCAGTCGTCGAGGATAATTTCGCGGCAACGCGGGACCGTCACCAGGTGTCACTCTCGACCTGGGTGAGCAGGCCAGCTCGCAGGTCGCAGTCCCGCAACGCATGCCGCGGCCGTTGGGTGTGACTGGACTGGTGCGTCCCCAGAAAAAGGTTGTGTTGGCGCGTCGATCAGTGACCCGCGCCAGCGCCCAGCCGCCGGCACTCCTGGGACGTGCCGAATGCGGGCGCCAGGTCCTTGTTACTGGTCAGCCCCTGTATCCCGTTGGCAGCCGTGCCCAGACCGGGGCCGGAGAGGTCGTTGGCCTTCTGTGCGAAGTCCGGGTCTTTCGCGTCCAACGCCGCGATCTTCTCGCGCTGGCTTCCGACCGTGGCCGCTGCGGTGGTGAAGAATCCGACCGTGGTGTCCTGGACCCGTTTGCCGTCGTTGATCCGCGGCGGCCCGAGCTGTGTGAGCTCTTGGGCGGTATTGGCGAACGCCTTCTGGGTCGCGTCCGCGAACGTGAGCAGCCCGTCCTTCTGAGCCTGCGGGCTCGGCGCCGACTTCGGGATCGCGGCCGCTCCGGCGATCACACTACTGAGACCCCCGCAGAACGAGCTCACCCAGGCCACCGGGTCAGCGCCCTGCGGGACGACGATCGACTTCGGCTTGACGTCGGCAGAACCGCATCCACCCAGCGCCAGGCCGAGCGCCAGCAGGCCAACAACACCGGTACGGCGACGTGATAAGGGCACTACTACTCCTTGATCTCGGTTGGCTCCCCCCGGCGCCATGGTAATTGACCCCCGGCGGTGAAGTATTACTACCGGGCGCGGTGCATGCAATTAGTGATCCCTTGTGAGCTTTATTGCAATCCCCTGGCCGCCTGCTGGAATTGCTCTGTTCACCTTTGGGACCCAGCGTTGACTCCCGGTGTCAGCGCTGTTTGTTTCAGCGATTGGACCTCGTAGTCATGATCGGGGATGGTCCCGACACCGCAATCTGATCAGTACTGATACGGACGGGCTCGCGTGCAGGCGGGCTCCCCACAACCTCGCGGAGCACAGATGCTCAAGGTCCTCGCCGTGTTCGCCGCGCTCGCGGTGGCCGCCGGCGCCATCGTCCTGTGGCAGCCGGCCGCCGCGGCCGGCGACCCGGTGACCCCGGCCGCTCGCCACCCCACCACCCGGGTGTGTCCGGACAACGGCAGGCTGCTGGCCTGCTTCGCGATCCGACAGACCGATACGGTCCAGCCCAACCTCGCGGCCAACACAGTGCCCAACGGGTTCGGACCAGCCGACCTGCGCAGCGCGTACAACCTGACCACTACGGGCAGCGCCGCGATGACCGTCGCGATCATCGACGCCTACGACGATCCGAACGCCGAGTCCGACCTCGCCACCTACCGGGCCGCATTCGGCCTACCGGCGTGCACCACGGCCAACGGCTGCTTCCGGAAGCTCAACCAGAGCGGGCAAGCCACCCCCTTGCCGCGGACGGACGCCGGCTGGGCGGGCGAGATCTCCCTGGACCTCGACATGGTCTCCGCGATCTGCCCGAACTGCCCCATCCTGCTCGTCGAGGCCACCAGCCCCACCACCACCAACCTCGGCACGGCGGTGAACACCGCGGTGAACCTGGGCGCGAAATTCGTCTCCAACAGCTACGGCGGCCCGGAGAACGGCCGGGAGAACACCTATGACAGCTCCTACTTCAACCACCCCAGTGTGGTGATTACCGCCAGCACCGGGGACAGCGGATTCCGCATCTCCTACCCCGCCTCCGGCAGGGGCGTCACAGCGGTCGGCGGCACCTCACTGACCCGTGACACCAGCGCCCGGGGCTGGTCAGAGACCGTGTGGAACGGCGCCGGCTCGGGCTGCTCGGGGTCTGTGGCCAAACCCGCCTTCCAGACCGGGCTCAACACCGGTTGCAGCAAGCGAGCCGAGGCCGACGTCGCCGCGGTGGCCGACCCGCAGACCGGCGTCGCCGTCTACCAGACCTTCGGCGCTAGCGGCTGGGCCGTCTACGGGGGCACCAGCGCGTCCGCACCGATCATCGCCTCGGTGTATGCGCTGGCCGGCAACCCGGGTGCCACCGACTCACCCAATAGCTATCCCTACGCCCACCCCAGCGCCCTCAACGACGTCACCAGCGGCAGCAACGGCACCTGCGGCACTCCACTGTGCACCGCCGGTGTCGGCTACGACGGCCCGACCGGGCTCGGCACACCACAGGGCACCTCAGCCTTCTCGCTGCGCGCCGCGTCCAGCACGACGCTCACCGCCTCCGTCAACCCCGCCACGTTCAGCCAGCCGGTGACGTTCACCGGCGCTGTGACCTCGGCCGGCGGCACCCCGACCGGCAACGTGACGTTCAGCAGCGATGGCAACCCACTTGGCACCGTCGGGCTCACGGGCGGTCAGGCCACCCTGACCACTTCGGCGCTGCAGGCCGGCACCCACACCATCTCGGCCAGCTACGCCGGCGACCCGAACTTCCTGACCAGCGGCGCCACGCTGACCCAGACCGTCAACTTCACGCCGCCAGTGGAAGGTCTCACCGATCCGACCCTCAACCCCCTCATAAACGCCCTGTCCGACACCATCAAGGACAGCAGCGGCAACAAGATCATCGGTTTGGACCCGCCCTGCGCCATGACCGGGCCCAATCAAGGCCTCTCCGACATTGACACGCTGAATCAGTCGATCCAGTTCAACGACGGATGCCTGCAGTTCGTCACCACCTATGACAGCCCAGTCGCGGCCCCATGACCAGCCCTGCTGATGGCCACTGTTTCCATAAGAGCCCAGCCACCGGTCCTCGCGGTGGCGAATCGGCTCTCATCGGCGTCTGCTCCCCAAACGCACGGCGCTGTGGTGTCGGCATGGTCTGTCCCGTCAGCGCGCTCAACCCGGCCAGCTCGTTGCCGCCGCAGGGCGCCTCGCCCCGCGCGATTCGCGACGCGCTGACGATCACCGAGGACCGCGCCGAGTTTGACCGCGAGTACCAGCGGGCGCTCGATCGGGCGGCGCACCAGGTGGCGGTCGCGGTGTCGACGCAGACCACCAGGAGGGCCGCCGTCCCGACCCTGCGCCCGCTCATCGCCCCTTCCGCGGACATGTGAATCACATGACCAACACCAGATCTGCTGAGAGGAGGATCAACCCTCCAGAAAGAAGCCGACTTAGCTGTCCCTTGTGAGGTTTGCCGAAATCCCGTGCTCGGTTGCTGGACTTGTTCTGTGCACCTTCAGGGTCGAGCGTTGCCCCGTGATGCTGGTGTTGTTTTGCACCGGTTGAACTTTGTACCCCTGATCGGTACTGGTCCCGGCACCGCAGCCCGACAACGTCTCCACCGCCGAGATCACCGACGCCACCCCGCCGCGATGTTCTCCCATGTCAGCGCCCGCGGCTGCCAGGGCCGAAGTTCACGACGGCCGCCTGCGTGCGCCCGTCCGGGCAGGGTGCCACCGACACCGTCATCGCCGAGCAGATCGCGCGGAACAACATCGCCGACGTCATCCTCGGCGGTGGACTGTCCCGGTTCGAGCCCGACGACCAGACCGCCCTGCAGTGCCACGGCTACACCGTGCTCGGCAGCTTCGGTAACCCGGCGCTGACCGACCAGACCGCGGCCTCGCAGACAGTTCCGACCCACGCGGACCTCGCTGGAGTGTCCGGCCCTGACCGCAAGGTCATCGGGCTGTTCAATCGAGGCAACCTCACCGTGGAGAAGTCCAAGGAGGACAACCCCACCTCGGTGCAGGCACAGGAGCCGTCGCTGGTGCAGATGACCAGCAAGGCCGTGGAGCTGCTCGCCAACGGCAGTGGCAGCCGCAACGGGTTCTTCCTGCAGGTCGAGGGCGCCCTGATCGACAAGCGGTCGCACGCCAACGACGATGCACAGGCCCTGCGCGAGAACAAGGAGTTCGACGACTCCGTGGCCGCCACGGTCGCCCTCGCCCAGCAGGACCGCAACACCCTGGTCATCGTCACCGCCGACCACGAGTGCGCCGGCTTCAACATCATCGGCAAGGGATCGTTCACCAACGCCGAGGCCGTCGCACCCCCCGGCAACATCGACACCGGCAACCCGGCGAACAACAGCTCACCGACGCGGCAGTTCAGCGCCAACGTCAAGGACCCGGCGCGCTCCACCGGGCCGATCAACGGCAGCGGCTCCACCGACCCGAAGAACTTCGGGCCGGCAACGTTCCGCACTCCCGACGACGCGGTCGGCGTCGCCGACGGCAGCCCCGACGCCAGCCTGTGGCTGTCCTACCTGTCGGGCAACCACACCGGCGCCGACGTCCCGATCTATGCACCGGGCCTGGCTCGAGCAACTTCGACCAGACGATCGACAACACCGACATCTTCCGGTTGATGAAGTCCGCGCTCAGGCTCCGGGGCTGAGGACCCGGCCACACGTGACCATGACGTCCGCACGCGGAGGGACGCTCGCAGCAGCACCCCTCCGCTTCGCGGTGACCGCCCTGCTGCTGCTCGTCGCCGGCACCGCATGCACCTCATCGACAGACCCCGCAGACTCCCCTGCGCAGCAGGCCGCGCAGGTCCACGCGGTGGTACCCGCCCGGACCACGCCGGAACGGACCCGGACCCCGCAGCCCATGCGGGTTCCCGTCCCGCCACCGGGCACGGTCCAGATCGAGCCGGGTCCATTCACCGACCGGATCGAGATCACCGATCTCGCCCTGCAGGCCGGCGACCGGCCCGCCGTCACCGGCGCACTCCGCAGCACCGTCGATGTCAGCGAGCTGATAGTGCTCGAGCTGCACGCCGACTTCTACGACACCCAAGGCCGCTACCTCGGCTCAGGTAAGGCCACCTACGCCGACACGGAGTTCGCCGACAACGGCGCCACCCCGCTGACGCACGGCGTCGGCGTGCACGGCGACTCCTTCACCATCGCTGTGCCCAGCACCACACCGCTGACCGGAGCCACCAGCGCGGTCCTGACCGTCCCCCAGCTCGTCAACGAGTAAGCGCTGAGGGGGCGGCGCGTGTCTGCCGTTCGTCACCTCAAGCTCCCGCGACAACCCCGTCTGGGTAGCCAACAGGTGCCCGCGAGGCGGCCGGCTGCTCACCGTAGGCTCTCGGCCATGACGATGCCGGTGGGGATCGAGCGCAAGGTCAGACAGCTCGACAACGACGTCCAGCCGATCTATGAGATGTTGGCTGAGATCGCGGCGACCCAGCGTCGGCAAGGTAACCGGTTGACAGAGATCGACGACAGGCTGACCGGGATGGACAGCAAGCTGGACGAGACGCGTGGCACAGTGACGGGGATGGACGGCAAGCTGGAGACGATCCTCGGCCTGCTGCAGGGTGGTCGACCCGACTGACCTGCGCGCCTCCCGGATGTCTTCAAGGGCGCTCATGGGTTCCTCCTGGTCAGCGGTCGGGTCGGGTGACGGCCGCGGCCAGGTCCGTCCAGGGCCCGGTCGACGACGCGGTAGTAGGCCCAGCGGCCCCGCTGCTCCCGGCTCAGCAGCCCGGCCTCCACCAGCTGCTTGAGGTGGTGCGACACCGTGGGCTGGGACAGACCGACCGGTTCGATGAGATCGCACACGCACGCCTCCCCGGCCTCGTGGGCCGCGATCAGCGACACCAGACGCACCCGGGTCGGGTCGCTAAGGGCCTTGAACACCCGGGCCAGCGCCTCGGCGCGGCCCACGTCGAGCACGACCCCGGTCGACCCAAGGCTGGCCACGTTCGAGTCTGACCTGCGTTGGCTGGGCACCCAGGGTGCGCAGGTCACCCGCTACAACCTCGGTCAGGAGCCCGGGGCGTTCGCCGAGAGTGATGTCGTGCAAGCATCCTGCAGTCCGGCGGCGAGGAGGCGCTGCCGGTGATCCTGGTCGACGGCCGAGTGCGCTGGACCGGCCAGTACCCCACCCGCGACGAGCTGGCCGCCACCGTCGGTACGGCCGCTGAGGCGCGCTGGGACCCCGCCCAGCAGGCCAGTGACACCTGCTGCACCCCCGCACAGCCGTCGCAGGCCGCCACCTCCGGTGGCTGCTGCTGATGCCCACATCGGGACTCGCACCTCTCATCGACGACCTGATCACCCGCTACCTGTTCTTCACCGGCAAAGGCGGGGTCGGCAAGACCTCCACCGCGTGTGCCACCGCCGTCGCCCTCGCCGACCGGGGCCGCCGGGTCCTGCTCGTCTCCACCGACCCGGCCTCCAACCTCGACGAGGTCCTCGAGACCACCGTCGCCACCGCCCCCACCCCGATGCCCGGCGTCGACGGGCTCTCCGCCCTCAACGTCGACCCCGAACAGGCGGCCGCCGAATACCGCGAGCGGGTCATCGGCGACGGCACCGGCACCTCCTGCCGCGGACCGCTGTCCGGGCTGCAGGCCCAGCAAGGCCGCTACGCCACCGCCGTGGCCACCCTGTCCGAGCCCGCCAGAACGACCCTGCTGCTGGTCACCCGCCCCGACGTGGCCGCATTCACCGAAGCCGACCGGGCCGACACCGACCTGCCCCGCACCACCGTCCCGCTGCTCGTACGCAGCCCCCTGGGCATCAGCGGACTTCGCGAGCTCGCCGCCGCCAACGGCGGCAGCACGACCGCCGCCGAGGTGCAGCTCGCCGAGGCACCCGACAGCGCCCGGTTCAGCGACCTCGTCGATGACATCGCCGCCAAGGAAAGTGGACTGATCATGACGATGGGCAAGGGTGGAGTCGGCAAGACCGCCGTCGCCGCCGCTGTCGCTGTGGCCCTGGCCGCCCGCGTACACCAGGTACGGCTCAGCACCACCGACCCGGCCGCCCACCTCGCCGGTGCTCTCGGCGAGGACACGACCGGGGTGCAGGTGTCCCGCATCGACCCCATCGCCGAGACGGCCTCCTACACCGCCGAGGTGCTGGCCTCCGCCGGTGCCGACCTCGATCCCGGTGCCCGTGCCGTGCTCGAGGAGGACCTGGCCTCGCCGTGCACCGAGGAGATCGCCGTCTTCCAAGCCTTCGCCCGCACCGTCGACCAGGCCCAGCACGGCTTCGTCGTCCTCGACACCGCTCCAACCGGGCACACCCTGCTGCTGCTCGACGCCACCCGCTCCTACCACCGGGAACTCGACCGTCAGTCCGGACAGCTGCCCGACCACGTCGTGCACCTGCTCGACCGGCTCCGCGACCCCGACCACACCCACGTGCTGCTCGTCGCGCTGCCCGAGGCCACTCCCGTTCACGAAGCCGCCCGGCTGCAGGCCGACCTCAAACGCAGCGGCATCACCCCAGCCGCCTGGATCGTCAACCAGAGCCTGCTCGCCAGCACCCCCACCGACCCCACCCTCCGGGCCCGGGCCAATGAGGAACCCCGCCACCTCAACGAGGTCACCACCGGCCTCGCGCGGCGCACCATCGTGCTCCCCCGCACGTCCGAGCCGCCAGTCGGTGCGCATCGCCTGCAAGAGCTGGTCGACCATCAAGGAGTCACCGCGACCAGCTAACCGCGCACCCGGGTGTCGGCCCGCGCTGGAGGAGTGTCGAGATTGCTAAAAAAATGGATTTCTTCCATACTTTCGACATGCCTGGACGTTGGTACACGGAGCTGTTCGACGTCGCCGCGGGCCAGTATGGCTACGTCACGACCGACGACGTGCATGTGCTGGGTGGCAAGCTCCAGGTACTGATCGACATGCACCGCCATGGTCAACTCGAACGCGTCGCTCACGGCCTGTACCGATTCCCGGCCCTACCTCCAGGCCCGTTGGACCAGCTCATGGAGGCGACCCTGTGGCCGCGCCGGCTCGGTGTCATCTCCCATAATTCCGCTTTGGACCTTTGGGAACTGTGCGACGTCAACCCCGCCAAGATCCACGTGACCGTCCCGAAGTCCGCACGTGTGCGACGCGCGAAGCCGGCCATGTACGAGGTCCACACCCGCGACCTAGATGCATCGGAGATCACCCGCTTCGAAGGCATCCCCGTCGTCACGCCCCACCGTGCCATCCTCGACGGGATGGAGCGCCACCTGGACCGGCGACTGATCGGCCAGGCGATTGACTCCGCTCGCCGCCGAGGGCTCGTGGAGCGCACCGAAGTCACCGCGCTCGAGGAAGCCATCCGGTGACCGATTTTCCGATCAAGAACAAGCCCCCGCACAACGTCAGCGTGCTCGAACGGTGGCTCACCGAGGCCTCGAAGCAGTCTGGAGTCGCTGCCGGGCGTCTGCGTCGCTGGCTCGGCTTCATGATCGTGACGGCAATGCTCGACAGGGCTCGCCACCCCGAGGACGGAACGCCGCTGTTTCTCGTCAAGGGTGGTGTCGCCATGGAGCTGCGCGTTGACGTTGGCGCTCGCGCAACGAAGGACCTCGACACCGCATTCCGGGAGAATATTGAGGCCGTCACCGATCACCTCGACCCGGCGCTTCGGGCCGGGCACGGCGACTTCACCGCAAGACGAACCGAGCTCGAGACGGTGCGAGACACCGGTGCGCTTCGCTGCGACATCAAGCTGGCGTACCGCGGAAGGTCCGTGATCACCGTGCAACTGGAGGTTGCGGCGGCGGAGGCTGGGATGGGAGATGAGCTGGATCGTGTCTCGGCCAAGTCACTCGGCCACGTCGGTCTGACCGGGCCCGACACAGTGCCGTGCGTTGCGGTGCGCTGGCAGGTCGCTCAGAAGCTCCACGCCTGCACTGAAGTGCCTGCGATGGGAGAGAATGACCGATTCCGGGACCTCATTGATCTCCAGCTCCTGGCCGGACTCGTCGACGAGCAGCGCTGGCCCGATGTGCGCATCGCCTGCATCGCGGTATTCGAAGGAAGAGCGAAACACACCTGGCCACCGGACGTCACGATTCACGGCTCTTGGGAGGCCGGCTATCGGGCCCTTGCGGAGGAGACTGCCTTCCACGTCTGCAATGTCCGCGACGCGGCGGACGCGGTGCGCCAGTTGATCGCCCGCATCGACAAGGCCTGGTAGCTACGCAGCGGCATCACCCCCACCGCCTGGGTCATCAACCAGAGACTCTGGCGCCCGCGCCCACCGACCCCACACCCTCCGGGCCCGGGCCAACGAGGAGACCTGCCACCAACGAGGTCACCACCGGCCTCGTGCGGCGCACCATCCCGAGGCGCCGGTTGGTGTTCATCGCCTGCAAGCGCTGGTTGGCGACCGGCGGATCCCGCGACCAGTTGCCGCTCGCACCCTTGTTATAGACGCTCGGGGCGAGCGGTGCCGCACACGCAGTCGCTGGACGCTTCGGCCGACGAGGCACCGACGGGGTGGATGCTGGTGGCCTCCGGCGCGTCAGCCTTGACGGTGTGGACCTCCCCCGGCTCCGTGCCGGGGCCATGGACCCACACCTTGTCCTGCAGCGTAGAACGCGATCGAGCCCTCCAGGTCCGACACCCGAAGCGCCAGCTGAACTCGAGACCGAGACATGACTCATCGTCCTTGATTTGACAGCTGTCAATACAGAGTTGCGCCTGGATCGGCACCTGTCAATGTAGAAACATGTCGAATCATGAGCGGATGCTCGCCGAATTGGCCGGCGCGGTGGGGTGCTGCGCACCGCTCGCGCGGGAGCCGTTGACCGGGGAGCAGGCGGTCGCGCTGGCGCGGTCGTTCAAAGCGATGGGTGATCCGGTGCGGTTGCGGCTGCTGTCGCTGATCGCCTCGCACGAGGGTGGGGAGGCGTGTGTATGCGACCTGAGCGGGGTGTTCGACCTGACCGGCCCGACGATCAGCCACCACCTCAAGGTGCTGCGCGAAGCAGGCCTGATCTCCGGGGAGCGCCGCGGCACCTGGGTGTACTACCGGGTTCACCCGGAGGCGCTGCGCGAGTTGTCCGCGTTGCTCGTGCCACTCGAGACGAGGGCGTGATCGCATCGCTGGGCCGGCGGTTGCTGGCCGAGCTGGTCGGCACCGCCCTGCTCGTCACCGTCGTGCTCGGCTCCGGGATCGCCGCGCAGGAGCTGTCCCCGCACGACGTCGGGCTGCAGCTGCTGGAGAACTCGACGGCCACGGTGTTCGGGCTGGCGGTGCTGATCCTGCTGTTCGGCCCGGTGTCCGGGGCACATCTCAACCCCGTCGTCTCCGCCGCGGACTGGCTGCTGGGCCGACGCGCCGGGACCGGGCTCACCGGGCGTGATGTCGCCGCCTACACGGTCGCGCAGATCGTCGGGGCGGTGTGCGGTGCCGTGCTGGCCAACGCGATGTTCGACCTAGCCCCGCTGCAGATCTCGGAGAAGGTCCGGGCGAGCACGGGGTTGTGGATCGGCGAGATCGTGGCGACCGCGGGACTGATCGCGTTGATCTTCGCCTTGGCCCGCAGAATGCGGCCCGCTCACAGCTGGGAGGCCGCGATGTGGGCCGGTCTCAACGCGGTGCCCGCCGAATCCGCCGGGACGCATCCCGCAACCCGCATTCACCCCGGAACCCTCGCCGTCGCGCGGCGCCACGACATTGCGCTCAAGCCGCGCACGCCCCGCGCGCTCGACGAGGTGGTGCGCCGCGGAGACATCGTGATCACCGTCTGCGACCGCGCACGAGGAGCTACCCGCGGACCAGCGCCACACCCACTGGTCGATCGCCGACCCGACCAGACCGGGGACCGCCGAGGCGTTTGACCGCGCCGTCGACGAGCTGACCGACCGCATCGCACGGTTCGCACCCGCAGTCCGAGCCGCCTGAGTCGCACCGCCACACGGAGGTAGCCATGACCAGCACGTGGCATCGCGAGACCCTGTCCATCGATCAGCAGGTCGCGTTTCCGCGGCCGGACACCTCGGCCGCGAGTTCGACGGCACGTTCGGCGTCGAGACCATCGAACGGTTCCTGCACTCCTCCTACGACGAGTTCGCCGGGCGCGCGGCCATCCTGAATTTCCTGCCGCTGCTGGCCGAGCGCTTCGCCCGTCAGCGGCTGCGGGCGCTGGCGCGGGTGGAGGGCAAGATCCACGACGGCAAGCCGGTCGTGCTATTCCTGTGCACCCACAACGCCGGCCGCTCGCAGATGGCGCTCGGCTTCTTTCAGCACTTGGCCGGTAACCGCGCGGTTGCCTGGTCCGGCGGCTCGGAGCCGGCATCCACGATCAACCCGGCCGCGGTCGCCGCGATGGCTGAGCGCGGCATCGACATCTCCGCCGAGTACCCCAAGCCCTAACCGATGAGGTCGTCCGCGCCGCCGATGATGTGATCACCATGGGCTGTGGCGACGCGTGCCCGGTGTTCCCCTGTCGCCGCTATGAGGAATGGGTCCTCGACGACCCGGCCGGGAAGAGCGTCGACGACGTTCGCCCGGTCCGCGACGAGATCGAACGGCGCGTCCGCGCCCTACTCGCCGAGATCACCGCCCCGATGCGCCTGATCCGAACCCCTACTTGTCCCGCCGAACCGAGGAGCGAGCGTGACCCAGATGCCCCCCAAGGTCCCCGAGGTGCTGTTCGTCTGCGTGCACAACGCCGGCCGATCTCAGATGGCTTCCGCGCTGCTGCACCACCACGCGGGCGGCGCGGTGCGCGTTACCTCCGCCGGATCCGAACCTGCCGACGGGGTCAACCCCGCGGTCCGCCAGATCATGAATGAGATCGGTATCGACCTGTCCCACGAGTTCCCCAAGAAGCTCACCACCGGCGCCGTCCAGGCCGCCGACGTCGTCATCACGATGGGTTGCGGTGACGCCTGCCCGATCTTCCCCGGCAGGTGTTACCTCGACTAGGAACTCACCGACCCCGCCGGGAAGACCGCCGAACAGATCCGCCCGATCCGCGATGACATCGACCAGCGCGTCCGTGCCCTGCTCACCGAACTCGTCCCAGCCGGCCGTCCGAGCACAGCTGAACAACCCGGGGTGTACGCGATCCCGACCGGAGCGCCACGGCCGCCGGTGCGTGGCGCTGCACCTGTCCCTACGTCAACAGACGACAGGAAGATCACCCCACCTTTGCACGCTTTGCACGCACGATTGAACTCACCCCATTTTCGAGGGAGAGTGAGCCATCTCATCGGGCGCAACTTTCATGTGCCCGATCCGCCACCGACATTCCATAAAGGTGATGCTGCTTTCTGGCGGCAGACGCGTCACCTCCGCTCCGAGCAGTACTGCGCTGCAGTAGCGGTCGACCGCGTCGGCGAGAGCGGCCGGGTCGATATCGAGGGTGCCGTTGACTGTGAGTGCGGCGTTGACCAGCTGGTTGAGTTCGCGCAGCGCGTCACCGGCCTGGGTGGCACAGCACCACTGATCCTCGTCGGCATGGTCGGTGACAGCCTGCAACTCTCTGACCCGAATCCGCAAGTAATAGGGCGACACGGGCCCGGAGTTGACGATGGGTGTCGCTCTGACCTGGGATGATGTCGGTTGCGAAGCCACAAAACATCTCAGGGAGAGGACACCCATCGGGTGGACACGTTACGGGATATGCGTCGGTTGCGGCGGCGGGTGGGCATCGGCGCGCCGGATCCGTGGCTGACTCCGGTGTCGGGGATGGCTGCGGTGACCGAGCTGGTCGGCCGGTTGGGCATGATCAAGTGCTTGGATGCGGCGGTCGGGCGGATCAAGGCCCGGGACCGGGGTTTTAGCGGTGGGCAGCTGCTGGTCGGGTTGGCGTGTGCGCAGCTGGCCGGGGAGGACTTTCTGGTCGGGCTGGACCGGCAACGCGCCGATGTGGCCGGTCAGGTGCTCGCGCCGGTGGCCGGGTTGAGCTCGACCACCGCCGCCGGACTGGCGCGCAAGTTCACCAACGGGCAGTGGCGCGCGGTGGAGACCGGGATCGGTGACATTCACACCGCGATGCTCGCGGCGCTGCCACCGGCGCGGGCGGCGGCGCTGTGCGATGAGGTCACCATCGATCTGGACACCACCGACGTGGAGGTCTACGGGCGCAAGAAACGCGGGGTCGCGTTCAATTACCAGGGGCAACGCTGCGGGCGCCCGCACGTGGCCACCTGGGACCAGACCGCCACGGCGTTGGCCGCGGACCTGATGGCCGGCGACGCCGACCCCCGCTCTCACGCCCCCGAGCTGCTGAAGCGGGCCCTGGCCGCACTGCCGGCCGCGGCGCGGCGCGGGCGGATCCGGCTGCGCGCCGACGCCGGCTACTTCGCCGGGGCGCTGGCCCGGGCCGCGCACCTGGTCGGTGTCGAGTTCGCCATCGGCGCCAAACGCATCGCGCCCCTGTGGCGGATCCTCGACGGCGTGGCCGAGACCCAGTGGACCGACGCGCTGGACATGGACGGCGCGCAGGTCGCCGTCGGCGCCTACTGCCCGGACTGGTGGCCGGCCGCGACCCGGCTGCTGATCCGCCGGGTACGCCTGGACATCGACGCCGGGCAGGTCTCCCACGACCCCCGGGCACGCCGCCGCCGCACCCTGCGCCCCGACCAGCGGGCACTGCCCCTCGCGGCGCTGGCCGACCTCGACGCGGTGTATGGCTACTCGTTCATCGTGACCAACCTCGATGTGTCCACACCGGACAAAGCCGCCGCCATCGAGCGCCGGTACCGGCGCCGCACCCAGATCGAAAACATCTTCCGCGACGCCAAGCACGGTGCCGCGCTGCGTCACCTCCCCTCAGGGTATCCGCAGGTCAACACCGCGTGGATGTGGGGCGCGCTGCTCGCGGTCAGCATCGCCGGCTGGCTGCACCAGCTCACCGCCACCCCCGGACCCCACGGGCGGTTGACCGGTCACGGCGTCCGCGACGGCCAAGCCATGATCGCCACCCTGCGCCACAAGCTGATCCGCGTACCCGCCCGCCTGGTCCGTCACGCCGGCGCGCTCGACCTGCGCCTACCACCGGGACACCACCTACTCGAAAAGGTCCTCGCCCGCCTGCGCGCACTCCCAGCAACATCCTGACCAGGCCCAACAGCCCCGAACACACCGGAACCCCGCCACCCGAGGCGCCACTCGGGCCCTCACCCTGACCACACCCCGAAAACAGCCACCAAAAGATCGCAAACCAGAACCGAAGATCATCTCATGCTGTTACTCGCGGAATCGGGTCTGAGGACGTGCGCACCGCACAAAGCATGGGTGACCGCCCCTTAGTTGTCATAGGGCGCCCACGCGCCATGCACCGCAACTACTCCCCTGGTGGCCGGTGCGCCGGACCCTCGCTCACCGACTCCGTCGTCCCCACCGCTCTCCTCGGGCGCTGCCGCCAGACAACTAGCGCCAGACCCGCAGCGAGGAGAATCACACCTACGAGAAAGACGAGTCCGATCGGAGCACCGGTATTTGCCAGGGTTCCGGTCGATACAACGGCATTCCCTCCACCGCTTGGGTCAGCCGATGTGCTTGCACCCGCAATGTCGCTTGTGCTTGGTGATGGCGGGGTGGTATCGCTATCCGACGTTGAGGGCGACGGCGAGACCGAGGGCGACACGAAGGGCGACGGCGAGACCGAGGGCGACACGGAGGGCGACGGGCCTCCGGCGGAGCCGCTGGCGGTGTAGTGGGTCGGGTCGCTGAAGTTCATCGCGGTGGTGAAGGTGCCGAAGCCCTGCTGGGTGAAGCCGTCGACGCACGTCAAGGTCACGTCGTATTCACCGGCGACCAGCGCGGTGTTGTTGGCGGAAGCCGCGTCTTTCATGCTGACACCGAACGGGGTGCTGAACGGGCCGTCGTGGGAGATACCGGACGAGATCGTGGACACGAGCACGAGGTTGTCGAACTTGTTGGGCCCGTTCACGGTGACGATGTAGCTATCTGCGGTCATCGGACAGCCGGCAGAAGTCATGACCTGCGGAGCGGTCTGGTCCGAACCGGACGCCGGAGTCAGAGTCAGCGTGCCGAGGGTTCCCGTCGGCGGGGCCGCATTAGCCACCCCACCGATGAACAACGCTGCCCCGGCCACGACGGCGAGCACAACCACCCCCGACGCGAACCTAGTCAAGGATCTTTTTCCACGCACGATGTCTCTCTTTCCGGTTGGGTAGAAGGGGCTTGTTCAAGCCGACCGCTCACGCTGGCGGCGTGAGGGGCGCCGAACTGGTCGTCGCAGTCGGCGTCGGGGGCGTCGGCGATGTTGCGGGCTCCGGCGGTGTTGCGGGCGTCGGCGGTGTTGTCGTGGTGATCGGTAGTGGTGGAGTCGGTGAAGTCGACTGCGCCGTAGGAGGCGGCGTCGTGGGCGACGTGGAGGTCAGGGGAGCGGGCGAACTTGACGTCGTCGTGGGGGTCGTTGTGGTCGCCGGCGGTGAAGGTGGCGGACTTGATGTCGTCGCGGGCGGCGGCGCCGCTAGTGCAGTGGGTTGCGCGAGGGCCATCGCCGCGACGGGTGGGGCAGTGTCGGTCAGGATCGACCGGCCGCCGTTGCCGTTGATACCCGGCGGCACCGGTCCCGGGGCGGACGGTACGGGGACCACACCCGTCAGGTAGGCCTGTGCCCATCCCAGCACGATGTCCACATAGGTTGCTGAGTGGTTGTACCGGAAGACGGCCTCTTGCAGTTTGGCCGGATTAGACAGGTCAGCGCCCCCGGCGCACAGGTAGATACCGGTGGTGATGGTGGAGTCGTAGATATTGTTCGGATTCGCCACACCGTCGCCGTTACCGTCGACGCCGTAGGCGCGCCAGCTGGACGGGATGAACTGCATCGGGCCCACCGCACGGTCCCAGACCGTGTCTCCGTCCAACAGTCCACGGTCAGTATCGGGGATCGCGGCCATGCCCGGTGATCCGTCCAACCTCGGGCCCAGGATCGGTCCGAGAGTGTTGCCGAAGGCATCGACCCGCCCATCACTTGCATGACCGGATTCGATGCGCCCTATCCCGGCCAGCACGGCCCACGACAGGTGGCAGCCCGGCCGGATGGCGACCAAGGTCCGCTGGGCGAACTGGTAGGCGTCAAGCACCGCGCCCGGGATGCCCAGCGGCCCATCTGCCAGATTCGACGGAGTCGGAATCCCGGGCTGCATGGTGGCAGTTGGATCACCAGGCACCGCGTCAACCGGAGGCCCGGTGCTTGGGCCCACCGGTACCCCGTCGCCGTTTACAGCACCGCGAGGTAGCGGATCACCGGGAAGCGCGCCGGTGACCCCGAGCCCAGCCGGGTCGGCCAGAGGGCCCACGGTATGCCCATCGACGGTGGGCACCGCGCCGCCGCCCAACACGACGACCGGCGCTCCTAAGCTGATGAGTAAGCCGATCAAGGCCACGACCACGCGCGTGCGCCGCCCGTGTAGGAGCGGCTGCGGCTCACGTCGGTGGTCATGGTGGTCCTGGTCAGGCATGCCGTCCTCCGATGCTGCTTGCATTGCGAGTCAGCCGAAGCGGCCGTTGACGTAGTCAGAGGTGCGGGAATCCTTCGGCGCACCGAAGATCATGTCGGTGGGCCCGGCCTCGACGATCACGCCCGGCGTGCCCGCCTCGGCGAGGAAGAACGCGCTCTGCTGGGAGACCCGTTGGGCCTGCTGCATGTTGTGGGTGACGATCACGATGGTCACCTCGTGGGCGAGCTCCGCGATCGTCTGCTCGATCCGCCTCGTCGAGGTGGGATCCAGTGCCGAGCAGGGCTCATCCATCAGCAGCACCTGCGGGCGCACCGCCAGCGACCGGGCGATGCACAACCGCTGCTGCTGGCCACCCGACAGCGCTCCACCGGGTTGGCGCAGCCGGTCTCGCACCTCGTTCCACAGACCGGCCTTGGACAGGCATTCCTCGATCAGATCGTCCTTCTCGTCTGCAGAGGCCTTGATCCCGGTGAGCTTCAGGCCGGCGGTGACGTTGTCGGCGATGGACATCGCGGGAAACGGGTTGGGCTTCTGGAAGACCATCCCGATCGCGCGGCGGGCATCGGTGAGCTTCCAGTGCGCGTCGTAGATGTCCGAGCCGGACAGCAGCACCTCACCGGCCAGCGTCGCCGACGGGATCAGCTCGTGCATCCGGTTGAGAATCCGCAGAAACGTCGACTTGCCGCAGCCCGACGGCCCGATCAGCGCGCTCACCGAGCCCGCAGGCATGTACAGCGACACCCGGTCGAGCACCTTGCGATCACCGAACCAGGCCGAGATCGATTTCGCCTCGAGCGCGGCCAAGTCGGCCGGCGGTGGAGCGGCCTGCAGTGGCACGGCGGGCATGATCGTGGTCATGGCGTCAGGAGTCATGGCGTCCGGGATCATGGTTTCTGGGGACCTCCATTCCGAGTCGGTCACAGCAGGTTGGGCAGCAGGGCTGCGATGTCGTCGGAGGCGGTCAGGCCGAGTACGACCAGCACCGGTAGGCTGATCACCCAGGCTTGCCACAGTCCGGTGCTGAAGCGGATCCACACGGTGGCCACGGCTACGGCGACCAGCAAGATCGCCCATCCGACGACGCTCAGCAGCGCGGAGGTATCGCCGGCCATCAGCGCGTCGGCGGCAGGCAGGGCGGCTGAGGGCAGCTGGACGGGCCTGGATTGGGCCTGGCTGACCAGCGCTGCGTCGATGCGCAGCACGTCGGTGGGTTGCAACGCCGGCCCATCGGTGGTCACCAGGATGAGCCGGCCTTGGCCGCGGGTCAGGGCTGGCGGCAGCGGGTCACCGGCGTGCCGTACATCGAGCACCTTGAAGGAGTGCTTGCCCTGCCCGGTGGTCGCCGTGATCTGGTCACCGGCACGCAGCCGGTGGATCGACCCGAACGGTCCCCCGTAGGTCGCCCGCCGCCCGGTGATAACGCTGGTGCCGACCTGCCCGGGTAGCGGGGTGTCGCGCCGGTGGCCCGGACCGGACATGAGAGTGCCCGACGAGGTGCCCTCCACGACGACCTCGCGCAGGCCCAAACTCGGGATATCCAGGATGGCCACCGGTGCTCCCGCGGCCAACGCCTTATTCGCGTCGTCGAGTGGGCCCACCGGCGTAGTCGTTGTGGCAAGTTCGATGCGGAACTCCGCGGCGAGCTGCACCTGGTCCCGGTCGTGGCGCAGATTGCCCAGCACGGTCAGCTCTATCAGAAAGGACAGCGTCAGCACTGCAACGATGCCCAGCACTTGGCTGGCCGGCCGGAATTCGACGCTGCGACTGGGCGCCGCGTCGGCCCGCTGAGGTCGCTCGACGGGCTGCGCCGCTCTCTCATCCACCCGGTTGCCCTCCTCCAGCGAGGGATCGGCGCCCCGTCGGTGGGCGCGTTCGACCAGAAGTGGCTGGCGGGAGGTTCCTAGCGGCGCGCGTCTGAATCCTTCGGCCAGGACGCCCCATCGGGTGGTCACGAGGAGCGTCGCTTTCGGATCCGGTTCGCTGCCACCATGACCACGGTGACGAGCGCAGCACCGATCATGGCCAGAACCAGCCACGGGACGCTCTGGCCGGTGACGTCGTTGCGCTGCGAGGTGAGCTGTCCTGACGGCGACTGGGGTTGCGGGTCGCCCCCTGGAACCGGCTGCCCAGTAGTCGGTGATGGCGGCTGACCGTGCGCTGCGCTAGTGGGTGGGCCAGCCACGGACGGCCTCCCGGCGGGTGGCGGTGCTGCGGCCGGAGCCACCGCGGATCCATCTCCGGCCAGCGCCAGTGGCGGAGGCGGCGACCCAGTGGGCTTCGCGGTACCTAATGCCTCGTAGTGGGTGGGGCTGGTGAACTGCAATGACCCGGTGAACTCGCCGTAGCTCTGCGTGGTAAACGAGTCGATGCACAAGACTGTGATGTCGTAGCGCCCGCTGAGCGTGGTGTGGTTGAGCTGCGCGAAGTCGCTCATCGTCACCGCGAAGTACACATCGAAGCCGATGGAGTGCGACATTCCCGCCGAGATCGTGGACGTGACAATCTCGCCGTCTGGCGGGAAGCCATGGCCCTTCATCCTGGCGATATACGCGTCGGCTTTCGCCGGGCACCCAGCCGAGGTGCGTACCCGGATCGCGGTCAGGTCGCTGCCGGAACTCGGAATGACGATCACCCCACCGATCTGATCGGCCAGCGCGGGCACCGGGGCGACCGGCAGCAGTACCCCGAGCGCGACCGTGAGCAGAACTGCGACGCAGGACAGTCGGTTCATGGAATTTCCTTGCCAGCCGTGAGCGGGAACCGGTGAAAAAGCCACCGATCCCCGCTCACGGGTAGTTCTCAGATGGCGGTCAGAGGTGCAAGCCGCCGTGGATGGACTGACTGAATTGCTGCCCCTGGATGGGGATCACCCAGGGGCAGCAATCGCTCTAGAACCTGAACGTCACGGTGTTCGACGTTGAGGACTTGAACTTTGTCGGGGCAGACGGGGTGAACACAGCGGTCACCGAGTGCTGGCCGGCAGGAAGGGTGGTGAAGGGACCGACGGCGACGCCGCCGAACACCGGCACCGGACCATCGATGTTGTGTCCGTTGTCCTTGAACTGCACGGTTCCCGCCGCGTTAGTCGGCGACACGTTCGCGACAGGGATCGCGAACCCTCCCAATCCGAAGGGCAGCGGAACTTGGATCACCGAAAGCGTGGTCGTCGTGGCCTTGGGCGCCGGGCTCGGTGACGGGCTCGGACTCACCGACGGCGACGGSSWCGGGCTTGGGCTCGGCGACGGGCTCGGGCTTGGGCTCGGCGACGGACTGGGCGACGGACTCGGCGGTACGAACGCGTTGTAGTGCGTCGGGGTATCGAAGATCATCGCGGTGGTGAAGGTACCGAAGTCGGTGCCCTGGAAGCCGTCGACGCAGTGCAGGGTCACGTCGTACTCGCCGGCTACTATCGATGTGCCGTTCTGGCTGGCTGCGTCCTTCATGCTGACACCGAAGGGTGTACTGAAGGGGCCGTCGTGGGAGATACCAGCACTGATGGTGGACACCAGCACGAAGTCGTTGAAGCTGTTGGGTCCCTTCACCGTGACGTTGTAGCTGTCTGCGGTGTCCGGGCAGCCACCTGAAGTCATGACCTGCGGAACGGTCTGGTCCGTACCGGAGGTCGGGGTCAGGGTCAAAGAGCCCAGGGTTCCCGCCGGTGGGGCCGCGTTGGCGACCCCACTGGTGAGCCCCGCCGCCGCACCGCTCACTGCGAGGACGGCTGCCCCCGCCACGAGCCGACGGAACGATCTCTTACTAGCACGCACGATTTAACTCACTCTCGTTGTCTAGGGAAAGAAGCTGAATCACGGGGTCTGGATGGTCGTGGAGCCACAGTTGGCATTCACACCGAAACCGAACCTTGTGATCGTGGTTCCGTTAGCGCAGACCTGAGATGTCGGTCCGACGAACACCGACTTCGTGGGATCGACTGTGAGCTGATTGGTGGGAACCACGTTGTAGACATCGCGCGCCATGGTCGAAGCGGTGTTCAACAGCAGCGGTAGCTTGCCGTCGATCTCGCCGAGCACCGTGGAACCGTGCACGTCGGGGGCTTCTCTGCTCTGCTGTGCGATAAACGACGAGATCGCATAGGGCTCGATCTGGTTCGCGGCGGTCAGCAGGTTACCGGTGTTCTCCAGCAGCGGGTTCCCATTCACATCCGTCTGCTTGATGCAGGTGTGACCGGCCTGAGAGGTGAAGTTGGCCGCGTCGGTGAAGCCCAACTGCTGCAGGAAGAACTTCCGAGTGCCCGAACCGAACTGCGGCAGCATCGGCTGGATGCTGGCAATGCCGCAGTTATAGACGCTGGTCAACTGCGCGACGGTCAGCGACTTGGGGACACTGGTACCGATGCGAGTCGCGTAACCGACTGCGTCGACTGCGAACGGGATGTAGGTCAGGTTCGCCCCGGGGCGGCTGGCGGCGTCGTTGGCCGAGGACCGAGCGAACTGCAGGCACCCGTCACCGGCGGTCTGAGAGTTGATCAGCGCGGTGATACCGGCGCCTGAGCCAGACGGCCGGGTGATGTTCGTGCACGCGGCCGTGGACTTGGTGGAGATCGTCTGACCGGGCGCGGTGGCAGCGTCATACGATCCGATGATCTTGATGCCGCCGGAATCCTTGATGACTTCCGACAGGCCGTTCATCACACCCTGGGTGGTATCCGAGCCGGTACCGGCCAGGGCCCGGAAGGTGGGCGTACCGGTGGGATCGGCCATGGCCGAGCCCACCGCCAGGGACAGCGACGCCAGACAGGCGCCGGCGATCACAAAAAAGTTCCTCTTACGCACTGGTATCCTTTTCAACGCAGGGATGCACGGACCGTTGTCCGGGCACACGCGCCGGTGACGGTGAATTCGGTGGCATGGCAACCACGTCGTCACAGGCGCTTTTTTCACACAGAGTTAGCGAGCGGTGGCCGGGAGCGGACACTCCCGGTCACTGTTCGGGCGGCATCACCCCCTTTCGCAAGCGCAGTCGTCCCGCGCCGCTGAGCAGATGCATCACTGGCGACGACCCCGCGGCCAACCCGCCGCTGATCAAGATCACCAACAGCAACGCACCCACTGCAGGCGTCGGCAACGGCGGCGTACGCCGCGTCCTCGCAACTGGCTGCTGAGCCACAGTCGGCACCCCGGCAGCCGAGCCACCAGGAGCCTGAGCCACAACTCCAGGCGGCGGCATGCCCGAACTGCCCGATCCCGTCGCGGTCTCGCCGGCGGTTGCTGCCCTACTTGCGCCGTTGGTCAAGCCCGTTGGCGACCCGGCTGCGCTCCCAGCGCTGGTCGGCGGTGACGCGGCCGGGCCGCCAGCGGTCTTGCCCGCCTGCGCCTCGATGGTCGCCGCGGCAGCGATCGTCTGCGCCTTGAGCACGTTGGGGAGCGGTGCCATACCGAGCGGAAGCTGGCCCGGCCCATCACCCGGTTGTTGGCCCGGGCCGGACGCGTAGCGCAGGAAGGCCGCGTAGTCCTTGCCAGCCGCCTTATCCAGTGCTGACGGCGCGGTGGCCGTGTAGCTCAGCGCGGTCAGCGGGTAGGCCGCCGGATTGGTTGTGGCGGGGTTTGGTGCCAGCACGCCCGCCACTGCGCTGGGCTTCATCGCCGTTTCACTGGCCAGCAGGCTGTCGGAGGTGGGGGCGACCCACTCGCCGGCGGCGTTGCGCAGCGCCGCCGTCGGCAGGCCGTACCGGCTGGCCGTCGCGGTGTCCACTACCGCAAGCAATGCCCGCTGACCAGGTACCTGCCGGTCGACCTTCTTCGACGTCGGTGTCTTGAGGTCGTCGCCGAGCACGGTCGTGCGCGCTTGGGTGTCACCGCGGCTGGCCGAGCGGCCGGCGTCGTGCATGTCGTTGGTGAACGGGTGGGAATCCAGCGTGCAGAACTTGGCCGTGATCCCGAAACCAATCAAATTGTCGGTGCAGTTCTCGTCATTGCGGGGAAAGGTCAACAACGGCGGCGTGAGGTCCTTGTTTTTCTCGTTGACTACCATTCCATTGACGGGGGTACCGGCGAGGAAAGCACTGGCGTCCGGGTCGGATTTCACCCAGCTCCACAGCAGCGCCGTAAAGTCCGAGCCACCGAGCTGCACCAGCGCGTCGGGCGCCTGCACGCGGAACGCAAACCCCTTGTACTCGGGGTTGAGATCGAGGAATTCGGGATCGACAGTTAGGCCCGCGGGGTTGTTCTTCAGATAGCCCGGCTGGCCCACCACCGCGTTGGTGTAGGACTGGGTGAGCAGTTTGGCCACCAGTCGTGGCGTGAGCTTCATCGATGTGAACCGCTGGCCATCGAGCGCTTGGTCGGTAGCGGGCGCTGTCGGGTCCGGCTGGTGCTCGATGTTGAAGGCGATGGCCAGCCCGGATAGCGCGACCGGCGCGTAAACCAGCGGGCGGTCAGGTGGTGCCTGGTCGGGCGGGATCGGATCGGTCATCAGCGCGAGACCGGGCGCGGAGCCGTCCAGTACCAGATTGCGCGTCACGTCATCACCCAGCTGGGTGTAGCTGAACAGCGCGCCGCCGCCCGCGCACAGCGCCGGCTGCCAGCGGCCGACCGCGTCGGACGCGAGCTCATGGCCGATCACCCGACGTTCCGACGCCCCGATCGGGCAGTTCTGCCCCACCGGCAGGAACTTCAACGGGAAAGCGATGCGCTTGTCCCAGTTGGACTGGCTCAGCGGCGAGGAATCCTGCCGGTCGAGGTTGCCCTGACCGAGGCGGGCCGATCCGTCGACCTCCTTGGTGCCGCGCGGCACGACCACCAGCCAGCACGGCCGTACGGTGGTGGTCGCGCCTGCGATTACCGTGTCGCCACAGCCGAGACCGGCGGCCTGGCGAACGGTCTGGATCTCGAAGAACTCCACCCCGGTGCCGTCACCGCGGGTGCGGGCCAGCGGGATCTCGTTGGTGATCTGGGAGTCGAAGAAGTCGTTCATGTTGGACTTGGCCGCGTCGGTGGGCTTGGGCTTGCCGACTGGCCAAAACGGCACGAAGACGTTCGTGGAGCCGTCGGCCGGCTGTGTCAGTTTCTCGTTCGAGTCGACCAGGCTGGGGCCGTTACTGAGTTGCCGGGACCGCACATTCTGGCCGGCGCTTGGCGAGGATTGGGTAACAGACCCGCCGTACTGGCATTGCATGCGGTCGGGGCCCGGGTTGTCTCCCCAGCACTGCATGATCTGGAGGTAATTGACTCCGAAGCCGCCGCTGGCCGGAAGCGTCGGCGCGCCGTCCTTCCAGGTGATGGTCACCGACTGGTTGATGAGGTTCGTGGTCTGGCTGACGGTCACCTCGAGGTTGGCGAACTCACTCTCCCCGTGCTTCATCATGGCCGAGTCGGGCGGTGCTCCATCCGCGGAAGCCGGCGCCGTTCCTGGCAGGACACTGATCATGGCGGTGCTCAGCAACATCGCCAGCAACGCGACCAACACGCGACGGGCGCTCATGTTTGCGGTCCTTCGCGGTTGCGCATGGTGCGCGCCACCAGCGGTGGCCCGACTATCAGCCCGAGCAGCAGGACAGCGGCGAGCATCGCCAGCACCATCTGCCGCCGGTTGTCAGCCACATCGACGGACACCGGCACGGCGGAGACGCCGGAGGCTGCCGAACCATTCGCCGACGTCGCACCGCCGATCACCTCCCCGGTAGTCGGGTCGATCGCCCCCGTCCCGCCGCCCGCAATCGTTCCGTCCGCGGCCGGCCCGCCTCCGCCACCACCGGCAGCGGTGCCCGTCGAGTCAGTGGCACCCGAGCCGCCGCCACTGCCACCACCCGGCCCGCCACCGCCAGCACCGCTCACACCGCCGCCGCCGTTGGTCTGCGTGTTGGCCGCCCCACCGGTGCCAGCCGTGCATTGCGTCGCTCCCTTGAGGTCACACGGATCGGGTTGTGCAGCATTCTTGGCCAGCAAGTTGCTGCCGTCCGGGGACACCGTTGGGTTGTGACAACCAGCCAAATTGTTGGAGTTGAGCTTGTGGGTCGAGCCGGGGATCTTGCCCACCTGATCGACCCCGGCAGCCACCAAGTTGACCGGCAATGGCGAGTAGCCCAAAGCGTCAGCCTGCTGCTGGCCCTCGCACAGGAAGTAATAGGCGAAGTCGGACAGCGTGCGACCCTTCTCTTCGTTGAAGTTCGCAGTTTTGTCCTGCGGGATGACCATGTAGCTGTAGCTGGACAGGGGGTACGCCCGCGGGTCGGGGTTGACATAGACCTGACTCAGGTCCGAGGTGAGGTCAGACGGGTTGATCTTCGCCTGGAGCAGCGCGACCGCCACGCTGGTCGCCTTGGGCTCGACGTAGTAGTTCGCCTTGTTGAGAACTTTGGCAATAGGGAAGCCGGAGTTGCGGGCGTAGGAGTACTCGACGTAGGTGATCGCGCCCTCGCTGGAGGCTTGCGCGGTGAAGCCGGCCACGCCCTGCGAGCCGGCCTTGGAATTCATGCCGTTGGGCGGGTAGAAGGAAGTGAATCCGCAGGGCGTGATGTTGCGGCCGGCGCGGTGGCAGTAGTCATCCCACAACCCGCCGTACTGGCTTGCCATCCAGGCGGTGAACTGCGCGGTGGTACCCGAACCGTCGGCGCGCACCACGGGCACGATCGTGCGGCCAGGCAGGGCCAAGCTGGGGTTGTCGGCCTTGATCGCGGGGTCGTCCCATTTGGTGATCTTCTGGGTGAAGATCTTGGTGATGGTGTCGCCGGACAGGCGCAGGTTCGTCACCCGCTTGTTGCCGATCTTGAGGTTGTACATGAACGAAGTGCCGCCGGCCACGATCGGCATGTACCCGAAGCCCCGTTGCGGCTTCGGGTCGAGCACGCCGCCGTCGGTCAGGCCGTAGGGGATCTCCGAGACTGCGAAGTCGACCAGGCCCGCCCTGAAGTCGGTGCGGCCGCCGGTCGAACCGTTCGCCGAGAAGTTGACCGTTATGCCGTACAGGTTGGCGACGTTGCGGCGCCAACCGTCCAACGCGTTGGAGCTCCAGGTCGAGCCGGAGCCGCTGATCGGGACGTAGCCGGCCGCGCCGGCGGTCGGTGCGAGCAGCGCCTGGGTCCCCGCCACGATGGTGAGCACCGCCAACAACGCCGCGCCGCGCAGCGCCCCTGAGCTCCAGCGGACGTGCCTCGTACTGCTGTGCGCTGAGATGATCATCCTGGCTGCGCTCCCCTCTGCACCCCGACGCGCTGCCGGGCGTTCAACCGTTCGAGATCGCGCAACGACTCCCGGGTGCGACGGCGCTGCCCCGATGGGGACAGCTCACCGGCCTGGCGACCGCCGAACACCCGGGCCAGCGCGAACAGCACCAGCACCAGGATCAGCAGTACCGCCGCGGCGCCGAACCCGCGGGCGATCATCGTTTTCTCCGGCGAACCGGCGAAGGTGAACGTGGCCAGCGGCAACGACACCATCGGCCCGGACAGCGGGTTGACGTTGAGGCCGGAGCCGAAGCCCGCGGTGATCAGCACCGGGGACGTCTCGCCGATGCCGCGGGCGGTGGCCAGCAGCACCGCGGTGGTCAGGCCGGACCGGGCCGTCGGCAGGATCACGTGCCAGACCGTCCGCCACGCCGGGGCGCCCATCGCGTAGGACGCTTCCTTCAGCGAGCCGGGCACCAGCCGCAGCACCACGTCGGACGCCCGGATCACGATCGGCAGCATCATCACGCCGATCGCCAGTGCGGCGGCCAGACCGGACCGGGGCAGCCCCAGCGTGAGGACCAGCGACGCCAAGATGAACAGCCCGGCCACGATGGACGGCAACGCGGTCATCGCCTCGGCCACGGTGCGCACAAACCGAGCCAAGGCGCCCCTGGTCTCGTTGAGGAACACCGCGCAGGTCACGCCGAGCGGTATGACGATCAGCAGCGCGATCGTGATCTCGATGAGGGTGCCGGCTGCGGCGTGCAGGATGCCGCCGACCGTGAGCGGGTCCAGGGGACCGGCCTTCTGCATGTCGCTGGTGTAAAAGTTCACATGCACCAGCGCCTGAAAGCCGCGGAAGAATGTGAAGACGACAATGAACGCCAACGCGAGCATCGCCAGCCCGGCCAGGCTGTGCACGACGACCGACGCCAGCCGGTCGCGGACGGTTCGGCCGTCGTCCTCGATGGCCACCAGCACGCCGTACAACGCCAGGAACAGCAGGTAGGTGATCACCACGAAGGCGACCAGGTTGGCCGCGGGAATCAGCCGGGTGGTCAACAGGGTCGCCACGCTCAGCGCGGCCGCCCCCGCGCCGACGATGATGACGACATCGGCGCGGCCGCGGGTCGCCGTCGAGCGGCGGACCTCTGCGGCGAGCGGGGCTCCCGGGTCTACCGGCGCGTCGAGCACCGGCCGACCGGCGGTGCGCGGGGGGATTGTCGTTGTCATTTACGCATCACTCAATGCGCCGGAACGGGTGCGGGCGATGACCGCCGACGCCCCGAAGTTGACCACGAGCGTGAGCATGAACAGCGCGAGCCCAGCGGCGAACAACGCGGAGAACTCGAACGGGCTCGCGGCGCTGAACTTCAGCGCGATCAGCGCGGCCACCGAGTTCGCTCCCCTGTGCAGGATCTCCGGCTGGATCTTGAAGACCGGACTGATGATCATGTACACGGCGATCGTCTCGCCCATCGCGCGGCCCAGGCCGAGCATCGTGCCGCCGATCATGCCGCCCTGGCCGAACGGCAGCACGACGCTGCGGATCATCCCCCACCGGGTGGCGCCCAGCGCGAAGGCGCCCTCGCGTTCCCCGACCGGAGCCTGCGAGAAGGACTCCCGCATCACCGAACAGATGATCGGCATGATCATCAGCGCCACCACGATCCCTGCGATGAACGTCGAGGACTCGTAGATGGTCTTGTCCTCGAACGGGTCGTTGGGGTTCGCATCGTGGATGCCCAGCAAAGGGATCCAGCCGAAGGTCGTCGAGATCCACTTGGCTACCGGGATGATCTTCTCCTGCAAGAAGTAGGCGCCCCACAGCCCGTACACCACGCTGGGCACCGCGGCCATCAGGTCGATCAGATTGATGAGCAGTTGGCGAAATCGCCGTGGCACATACTCGGAGATGTAGAGCGCCACCCCGGTGGCCAGCGGCACGGCGAGGGTCACCGCCACCGCAGCGATCAGCAGCGTGCCGGTGAGCACCGTCGCGATCCCGAAGTTGTGCGAGGTGGGTTCCCAGGCCTGGGTGGTGATGAAGTTCCAGAGGCCGGCGTCGGCCAGCGCCTGGGAGCCTCGGTAGAAGAGGAACAGCCCGATCGTGGTCATGATGACCAGCACGGCCAGGCCGGCGCCCTGAAGCGTGAGCCTGAAGGCCCGGTCGGCACCAGCAGCGGCGGACCGAACCTTCCGTGCCGTCTCCGGTGGGTCCATTGACCCGGGCTCCATCACCATGGTCACCGGTACATCACCTGCACGGGGGCCGAGCCCATGGTCTCCGCGACCAGCTGCTTGAACGCGTCACAGGTCATCCGGGCACGGATCTCGCGTGGATAGCTGCGAGCCGCGGTGGCGATGACCTCGTCGTCCAGGCGGATCCACCAGACCCACTGCCCGTGCCCGTTTCGCGAAGTCTCTCCGACGGCGTGCAGCAGGCCTTCCTGCAGGACTCGGATCGTCTCCAGGCAGGACTCCAGGTCGGGAGAGGTGCGTGCCGACTTGGCGAGGCTGCGGTTGTTGGCGGACATGAACCGCCAGGTGAAACCTCGCTCCCGCGGTTGGGGGACCTCCGCCCACGAGCTGGCTTCGCCGTCAGGCTCGCGCGGCGCCGGTACGCGCAGAGAGCGCGCTACCGAGACCACTTGGAACCGAGCACTAGCCATCAGGCGCCTCCCTAGCAATGACTTGACCGGGGTGACGCTCTCTTGTTGAGGTGAACGGAGGCGGTCCACCGGTGAACCAGTGGATTGCCACCTACCCCACAAGGGACAGCTACCTATCGTTACAGATCATTTTTGTCATCACTCAAACGAGTGTAAGATTCTCCTGATAGAGCGACGTATATCTACAAATTGTCGCCATTTAGCTCAGATTCGTCACCCGACGTGTTGACCCATCGGTGGGTAGCCCAGCGCGACCGTTCCCGACCGGGTCCACGAGCTCGGGGCCCTGTTCAGCGACGCCGGCAGCCCGTCTCCAAGCCATGGGGCTCGGGTGTCCGGCGGGTGGGGAGGTAGCGCGCCTCCGCTGCGACGGCTACCGCGTGGTCGGCGAAACGTTCGTAGTAGCGGCCGATCAGGGCAGCGTCCACGGCCTGTTCCACGCCGTGTGGCCAGTCCTCGGCGAACAGGATGCCGAACAGATGGCGGCGCAGGGCATCTACCTCATGGTCTGCATCGGCCAGCTGGCTGTCCGACCCGAACTCCTGGCGCTCGATCACGAGCGCGGCATCCTCGGCGAACTGGCTGGCGAGCAGGCTCATCCGGGCAAGCACCGGGCGAACCTCGGCCGCGGTCATCGGGTTGGGGTGTTTGAGCCGGGCGATGACGGCGATGTGCCGAGCAAGGTTTCCCATGCGCTTGAGGTGACCCACCGCGCGCAGGGCCGCGACCACCGCCCGCAGGTCGCCAGCAACCGGTGGCCGTCGCGCGAGCAGGATGATGCAGCGCTGCTCGGTATCATCGTGCATCGCGTTCATCTGGTCACGCTTAGCGATGACCACCTCAGCGAGCGCCACGTCACCCTGGTGCAGCGCGATCGCCGCGTTGGTCATCATCTGGCCGGCCAGGCGGGTCATCCGCACGAGGTCGGTAACCAGTTCATCCAGCTGGCCGTGGAATGTGGCGCACATGGCCTCACCTTCTCCATCCCAACTATCGCACAGATACACATCAGCCACTCCCGCCCCGCGACAGATCATTTTTGCGGCGCGGACGAGGTGGTGACGCGGTGTCTCTACGTTACGGGGATGGTCGAGGTCAGCAGTGATCGTCGGCACATCGCTGCGTTAAAGGTCGACGTCAAGCGTCTTACGCAGGGTATGAGGATCGACCGGACCCTGTTTCACGGTCAGTCACCGGATAGACGCTGGCGTCCTGCGGACCGGGCCCGATGTGGTCCGCGGCGATCTCGTCCTCGAGCGTCTCTTCCCTGCGTCGGTTCCTCAGATTTACCAGGATCGCCATTGTCAAGCCGTGCGCGGCGGCTAGCGCCAGCAGGACCACGCCCCACTTGACCACGAGATCACGGATAGCCATGCCGGTGGCAACGTCGAGGGTCGAGATCAGCGCCAGGACGCCGAGCACCACCAGATGGAACAACACTGTCACTAATTGCATCACCGAGCGGGCGGAATCCGGTGGGTACACTTTCCGCAGATATCCTAAGCCACCTCGGTAGAGGATCTGCCCGTCAATCAGGACAAGCAGCACCCCAATCAAGAGAAAGGTCACATAACCGTTCGCGTCCATATCAGTAGCTCCACGAGAATCGCTGCGTCACCTCTAACGGGGCCAGCTACGGTACCCAGCACCACACGACGAGCGCCTGGCCGAACGGTACCGGCGGCGCTGTTACTTACCGAAGACGCTGTTGCCGGCGTCCTTGACCTTCTCGCCAGCCTGCTTAAGGTTGCCCTTGCCCTGGTCCATCTTGCCTTCAACCTCCAGCCGGGGGTTACCAGTGATCTTGCCCGCGGCTTCCTTGGCCTTGCCCTTCAGCACCTCGGCACCTCGGCACTGTTCGCGACCTTGTCTTGAAAACTCATGGGACGTACTCCTTCGCGAGGATGAGGCGCGCTGCGTAGTGCCGGGGTACCCCGGCACTACGTCTCTAAACTCACCACGAATCACTGCCTTACTCCGGACGGCACGCAGAGTTCACCTTGCCGACAGGACCGCGCTGCCGTCTCGAAGTGAGCGCCGCGTATCAACGTAGGTGAGGCGGGGTTGACGCACGCGGAGACCCAAAATGCACGGATTAAGTTCTCGTCATCGTCGTAAGGCCGGTTCCGGCCCTCCCGCCAACGCCTTGATCGCGTGGATCGGCGCGGACACGCACCTGCGCAGCGTCGTCGCAAGCCACCGACGCGGGACCGATCTCGCCCTGCCGTCCCACACCCGCGCCGCCAAGGTTGCTGTCGCCGCCTGCTTCGTACTGACCGGTGGGGCGGTCCTGGGTATCACGGCAGCCGTCAACGACGGACTCCTCGCGCCGCTGGCGAGCAGCCCGTCGCCCGTCCTGACCCAGGACAACGCCGCTGCACCCGGCCAGATCCCGGCTCGCGCGCCCGCGGCCGGAAGCCAACCGGATCCGACGGTCTCACCGGCCCCAGCCCCGATCACCACCCAGTCCATGGTGGCCAACCATCAAGCGCCGCAGCCCATCCCGGCGGCCCCCGCAACAGCACAGAGTGGTCACGTCGCTGTTCATGACCCGGGTGGCAGTCCAGTGGGGCACGTCGGCTCCAGCGTGACCGCCCCCGCGACCCACCCCGTCTCACCGCACCGTGCGGACCCTCCACATCCCGCCAGGCCGATGCATCCTGACGGCCCGATAGCACCGATCCAGCCAACCGGTGCCGACAAGCCAGGCCCCACCGTCACCCCGGCAACCTCTGCTGACGCAGTCGATTCCGCCAACCCCACCGACCCAGGCAAGCTGGCCGGCTCGGACCATCCAGCCGACACCGGCAACCCCGCCGGCACCGGGAATTCGATGGACCCGAGCGACCCGGCCGACTCGGCCGACCCGCCCGGCACCGTGGGGCGAGGCGATACCGGCAAACCGGCCGGTGGAGGTAAACCGGTCGCTTCTAGCGTTGCCGGCGGTGGCGAGGGCACCCACAACAGCATTGCCACTCGGGGCGTCGAACAATCGCCCTCCGCGCCCCGAGGATCAACCTTCAGCCAGAAATCGACCTCAACTCAGGGACCGATCTCCAATGGCGGCCCGACCGCTTCGACCTCCGGCCGGGGTTCGGCCCAGAGTCAGCGCACACGAGGCCCTGGAGTCTGGATGTTCGGGATAGCCGTGGGCTTGCTCATCGACGACCTCGCGCACCAATAACCTGGCCATGATTACAGATTGGGCTGGCGGCCGTCGTCGATGTCGGCATCGGCGACGGTGTCGTCGCCGGGCCAGCTACCCTCCCCATCGGCCAGCCCCCGGCTCAGCCGGCCGGCCTTCGCCGCGGCCACGCGGGAACGAGGCCGCCGTCCCCACAGCTGCTCCCCGAGCCGCTCCGGCAGGGCGGCCGCAACCGAGCCAGCCACATTGTCGGGTAGTTGCTCACCCAGAATCGTCAGCGTTGCCCGAACAGCGCGCTCGGCGTCGTCCCGTGTGTCCAGGCCGGCACGGGCGTGGACCTCGCTGATGAACTCCTCGTCGCGCACTGAACCTCCTGCTGCTCGGGCTTGGAGTACCCAACACGCGGGCCACGAAACGATGAACACTAGGCCGTTTGCGAACAACGCTCGGCGGGTATGTTCAGGCCGCGTGATCGATGCCGTAGTGGTCGGCGCCGGGCCCAACGGGCTCGTCGCGGCGAACGTGCTCACCGACGCTGGGTGGGACGTCCTCGTTCTGGAGGAGCAACCCGAGCCCGGCGGGGCGGTCCGCAGCACCGCGGGCCCCGCTCCGGGCTTCGTCACCGACCTCTGCAGCGCGTTCTACCCGCTCGCGGCGGCCTCCCCCGTCATCGGCGCGCTGGAACTCGAGCGCCACGGGTTGCGCTGGGTGCACTCGCCCGCGGTCCTTGCGCACCCGCTGCTCGACGGGCGCGCGGCCGTGCTGTCGCGGGATCTGGAGCAGACGGCGGCGGGGCTCGACGCCCTCGGCGCGGGCGACGGCGCAGCATGGAAACGGCTCTATGGCAACTGGCAGCGACTCGGCCCCCTATTGCTCGACGCGCTGTTCGTGCCGTTCCCACCGGTGCGCGCCGGTGCCCGGTTGGTGGCCGCGCTGGGACCGGCCGGGCTGCTGAGGTTCACCCGCTTCGGGCTGCTGCCGGTGCGCCGGCTCGCCGAGGAGGACTTCACCGGACCCGGCTCGCTGCTGCTGGCCGGGTGTGCGCTGCACGCCGATCTGATGCCCGAGTCCAACGGCGGCGCCATGATCGGCTGGTTGCTGTCGATGCTGGGCCAGCAGTACGGCTTTCCGGTCCCGGAGGGTGGCGCCGGCCAGCTCACCGCCGCGCTGGTCCGCCGGTTGCAGAGCCGGGGTGGACGGGTGCGTTGCGGCGCCCCGGTTCACGAGGTGGTGGTGCGTGGGGGCCGCGCGATCGGTGTCCGCACCGCCGACGGCGACGAGATCCTGGCCCGCCGCGCGGTGCTGGCCGCGATCCCCGCCACCTACCTCTACGGCGGCCTCGTTAGCTGGACACACCTACCCCCCCGGCTGCGCGATGACATGCGGCGGTTCCAATGGGATTACGCCACCGTCAAGGTCGACTGGGCGCTGCGCGCGCCGGTGCCGTGGGAGGCGGGCGAGACCGCAGGCGCCGGGACCGTCCACATCTCTGCCGGCATGGACGAGATGACCGAGTACACCGCGCACATCGCGATGGGGCTCGTGCCGGCCCACCCCTTCCTGCTCGCGGGACAGATGACGACAGCCGATCCGTGCCGCTCACCGGCCGGAACCGAATCACTGTGGGCTTACACCCACGTGCCCCGCAAGGTCCGCGGCGACGCCGGCGGCGACGGCATCACCGGGGCCTGGGACGAGCGGGACCGCGAGGCCATCACCAGGCGCATCGAAGCGCAGATCGAGCGGTTCGCCCCCGGCTTCCGGGACCGGATCATCGCCCGGACGGTGGCCGCGCCGCCGCAACTCGCTGAGCACAACGCGAACCTCGTCGGCGGCGCGATCAACGGCGGCACGACCGCGCTACACCAGCAGCTGGTATTGCGACCCACCCCGGGTCTCGGACGCCCGGAGACGCCGGTCACCGGCCTGTACCTGGCGTCGTCCTCGGCCCATCCCGGGGGTGCCGTGCACGGAGCGTGCGGGGCGAACGCCGCCCGAGCCGCGCTGCGGGGGCATCGGGCGCGCAGCCAGCGGATCGCCGCAGCGACCGTTCGGTTCGCCATCGGCCGCTGAGCAACCATCAATCCGGGTGGGCGATGCGCTCCTGCAAGGACGTCAACGTCTGGCGGAGCACTCGCGACACGTGCATCTGCGAGATACCCACCTGCTCGGCGATCTGAGTCTGGGTCAGCTGGCGGAAAAACCGCAACGCGAGAATCGTCCGTTCTCGGGGTGTGAGCTCGGCCAGCAGCGGGCGCAGCGCCTCACGATCGTCGATCAGGGCCAGCTCGCCATCCAGGGCGCCGAGGAACTCGCCCAGCGTCGCTTTGCCCTCTCCGGAGCCGAGCATCTCGTCCAGAGATGAGCTGCGGTACGCCTCTCCGGCTTGCAACCCCTCGATCACCTCAGAGATCGGTATTCCCAATCGCTCCGCGATCTCGCTGGGCCTCGGCGCGCGACCGAGCTGCTGGGACAGCTCCGCCAGCGTCCCCCTGATGAGGATGTGCAGATCCTTCAACCGCCGGGGCACCCGCGTCGACCAGCCGTGGTCGCGGAAATACCGGCGCACCTCCCCGGTGATCGTCGGCACCGCGAAGGAGAAGAAGTCCGAGCCACGGTCCGGTTCGAAGCGGTCCACCGCGTTGATCAATCCCACGGTCGCGACCTGGACCAGATCATCCAGCGGCTCACCGCGGCCGGCGAAGCGGCGTGCGATGTGTTCGGCCACCGGCAGATAGCCACTGATCAGTTGCTCGCGCAGCCACTGCCGTTCCGGATCGTCGGGAGCAAGCTCGGCATATCGATGCTGAAGCGGGACCAGATGCGCGTACTCGCCGTGTTCGGTCCCGACCGGGGACACGGACGGGGTCACGGACGGCGTCATGTCTGGGACGCTGTCACTGCGTCTTTGGCCAGGGTGATGCGTACCCGGGCGTGCCGGCCAGACTCAGCTGGCACGGACGTGGCGCCCACCTCGTCGGCAAGGCACTGCAGTACCCGCCACGCAAACGAGCCGGTAGGTAGCGGATCCGCCCGATCGTCGACGTCGATTTCGGCTGCCACCTCGATCCGCTCATGGCGGACGGTGAACCTGCAGTGCAGGGTCGCATCAGCGGCGGCGATCCGGACCAGCATCGCGCAGAGATCATCAACTGCCATCCGGAGGTCGTCGATCGAGTCGACGTCGAAGTCGGCCCGAGCGGCGAGATCCGCCGCGACCGTCCGAATCGTAGGGATCGCCACGGTGCTGGCCGCGGTGTGCAGCTCAAAGGACAGCACCGACTCATCGGGGGATGAGCCGTGGTTGGGTGTCGAGCAGCCGCTGTCCACGTAGGTCACGGCGATCGGGTCGCATCCGTGGTGACCCCGGTCAGTGCGACGCGCCCGGCTCCAACAGCCATCGTCGTCTCCTTTACTTTCTCGGTCACGGCGGCTGGCCACCCCGTCAGGTTGAGTGCTTCAAAGCCTCCGGCACCGTGTCGGCGAAGGTGAACTGGCTTCGCAGCTCGGTCGCCTCCAGTGCCCGGTTGGCGATGCGGGAGTGGCACACCATCCGCAGCGCGCGGCTCTCGCGGGTGGCGAGCTCGTTGGCCTCGAACAGAGCGGAAAGACCGGCAGATCCCAGGAACTCCACGCCATCGAGGTCCACCACGACGACCTGCGCGGCGGATAGCTGCTCGTTGAGAAAGCTGGCCAGTCTCGGCGCTGTCAGCGTATCGATCTCCCCGGTCACGGTAACCACGCGCGCGTCGGGTCCATGCTCGGCGACCTGCAAGCCGATGATCTCCGCGGGGAAGTCGTTGTCCACCCTTGTCACCATATAGGGCGGGCCTGCGCAGACCCACTATGGGCGGGTAGGACACCCGATCAACGCGGGGCGCCGCAGCTGCCCGCGTTGTGTTCGAGGTGCGGGCGCCTGCCGCGAACGTCGCCGAGTGGTGCCACGCGTGTAGTCCCGGGTCTGCAGGGCCCTGCAGGACTGGCTGGTCAGAGAGCTCGCCGCCGCCGCTTAGTAGTCCTTCTGGGCGAGTAATCCGTTGCGGTGCGTGGGGATCTAGACGCAGCCCGTACCCTAGTGCCTGTGATTACGCACGGCGACCTCGATCAGCGCCTCGCGACGGCGCTCGGCGTCGTCGGCCCGGCCGGCGGGCCCGGGTGCCATGCACTCCCCCGGGGCTCGGACATACCTACAATTCGATCGCACCACACGCGTAGGAAGGGAATCTGATGGCAGCACCAAACGTGGGTCATTCGGTCATCAGGGTGGTGAATTTCTTCGTGGTGGTGATATTGATCATCATTCTCTTGAACCTGGTGGGACCCTTCATCGCGAACTCGGCTCCGCAAGCCATCGACAAGGCCGGCGACGCGCTCAGCGGAATATGGAGCGGGCTTCAGGGGCTCATCCCCCATGGTTACTACAGTCGTACTCATTGATGTTGGTTGCGCATCTCGTCCGGGCCGCCGCGGGCACCCGACGAGCCTCGCGGTGAGCGCAAGCAGTGCCGACCGGAGTGATTGATCAGTAGCCGCCGGTAGCGCCGCCCGACCCAGGCGCGCTGTTGCCGGCGTTGTTAACGGTGAAATGGACCTCCATTCCCATCGCACGGTGATCGCCGACCGGGCAGTAGATGTCGTACGTGCCAGGCTGCAGCGTGACGGTGAGGCTCGCCGACTGGCCAGGCTGGACGACACCCGGGGTGCGCAGATCCGAGACGCCGGGTCCGTCGATCTCGATGGCATGCTCGTCGTGACCAGCGTTGATCGCTGCAAAGGTGTAGGTGCCCGGCGCCTGGCCGAGGACATCGCGCAGCAGGCCTTCGAGCGCGCCAGGCGGTATGCCGCGCTCTACGACCCGCGGCGGGGGTCCGTACGGACGTGGTTGACACGCATCGTGCACAACCTTGCGGTCGACGCCGTGCGGGTCCGGCGGCCGGCGCCCATCGACCCGCAGGACTTGCTGCCGCTCATCGCCGCCATGACCGACACGCCCGAACGCCGTGTGCTGGCTGGGGAGACGGCAGCGCAGCTGCGCAGCGCGCTCGCTACCCTTCCGCAGGAGGCCGTGGTCATGGCCGCCATGCAGGGGCTGACCGCCCGGGAGATCGCCGAGATCGAGAGCATCCCAGTGGGCACCGCAAAGTCACGCATCCGCGCCGCCATGACCAAGCTGCACGCCTCCTGAGCACCGAGCGAGCCGACCATGACTGAGCAGACCTGCCAGCAATGCCGCGAGCTAACCCCGGAACTGGCTCTGGGGGTGCTCCCCGGTATCGAGCGCGCCTGGGCGCTGGCACACCTGGAGCGTTGCACCACCTGCCGCAACACCGTGTCCGCGCTGACCGTCACCGGTGACCACTTCATCGAGCTGTTGCCCGGAGCGGAGCCACCCGCCGGGTTCGAAGATCGGGTGCTCAGCGCGCTGGCGCCCACATCGCCGCGCACCCGACGACTATGGGTACCCGCCGCCGCTGTCCTGCTCGCCATCGCGCTGGCCGCCGGCGGGTGGACGCTGGGCCGGGCCACACTCGGGGCGCCGCTCAGGGTGCCGCTCGAAGCCGGCGCATCCGCACGGACCATCCTGTTCGCGCCGCTCACTACCGGAGGGCGCGACGTCGGGCAGGCCTACGTCTACCCGGGTCAGCCCTCCTGGATCTACCTGTCGCTGGACACCGACAACGATGCAGTCGGCGGCCCCGTCCGCTGCGAGCTGATCCGGCGGGACGGCTCAACGGTGCAGGTCGGCAGGTTCACCCTCGCCAACGGGTACGGGGCGTGGGGGGGACCTGCCGACGTCGACCGAGGCACTCTCGCCGCGGCGAAAGTGATCGACGGCAGCGGCGCCATCCTCGCCACCGCCCGCTTCGCCAGCTGAAGAGCGGCGAAAAACAAGGGCAATTGACCACCGTCGCAACGCCACGCGGGGACGGTTCCGCGGAACCGTCCCCTGAAACAGAATCGCCTGTCGCGATTCCGCCTGAGGCGCCAGCACAGGGTCGAGCGTCTGGTGTCGACGACGTGCGCGGGGCTCGGGACGCCGAGCGGCCAGAGGCCAGCGCCGCCGACTCGGCGGTGTTCGAAGCCGCTCCCCTGCAACAGGTCCTGAAGATCGTCGGGTCGGTGGTCGCCCCCACAACGCTGCTCACTGCGCTGATGGTTTACTTCGGGCGACTGGAAGCGGCCGCGTTTTTCTGGTACCTCGGCGTGCAGGTCACCGTCCTGGATCTAACAGTCCAAGATTATCTGAACAACAGTGTGGACGGCCTGCTGACCCCGCTGGTAGTCGCGGCGGCGGCAGCACTGCTGATGCTCTGGTTCCACCAACTGGTGCTCGCAGCGCTGCCCGCTCGGACCCGCTGGGTCATACTGCGAGTGCTGATGCCGTCTACGGCCATTGCCGGATTATCCCTCGTGAGTCTGGCAGTACCCGTGTTCCCGACTTTCCCGGAAGGCCATGGACTCAATCTCGCACTCGGCGTCCTGCTGCTGGCCTACGCCGCCAGGCTGTTGCGGATGCTCATCGCGGAACGACGACCGGAGCGGGTACCGCGGCACGCGCCGTCCGCCGTGGCCGTGGCCGAGTGGGGCGCTGTTTTCATCCTGGTGAGTGTCGGACTGTTCTGGGCGGTCGGGAGCTACGCGATCGGCGTCGGGCTCGGTCGTGCCCAAGAATTCGAGGCCACGCTGCCCAGCCGTTTGGATGTGGTGGCCTACAGCGACAAAAGGCTGAGCTTGCAAGCACCGGGCGTCCGAGAAGTAACCTGCCAATATTCCGACGCCGCTTACCGGTTCCGCTACGATGGGCTCAAGATCGTACCGCTGCAATCCGAGAATCAGTACCTTCTCCTTCCTGCCGGTTGGACACACGCGAATGGTGCAGCCATATTACTGTCGCGCAATGAGACGCTGCGTCTGGAGTTCAGCCAGCCGGGCCAAGTGCGGAATTCTGCATGTTGACCCGCCGCGGGGTCGTCACCTGTTCCGGCGTGCGGGGGCGCAGGCCAGGTCTGTGAGTGAAGCCTTCAGCCGCTGCTGCAGGAAGGCGAACAGGTTCTTTGCAGCGGCCGGGTCCGGCGATGGCGCATCAATGGCAAGTGCGCGATCGAGCTTCAGCCGTGCTGCAGCGCCGCTGGCCAGATTGGCGCAGTAGTTCTTCGCGGTATCGACCGCGGGGTCCAGCGGTGGTTGGTTCACGCCGGCCCGGTAAAGGTTGACCTTGGCCACGCTCGGCTTCCCATTGACCTGCGCCATTGGATCATTAGGCGGCACGAGAGCCATCGGCTTGGTCTTCGTGGCCGCTGCCTGCAGCTCATTGAGCGCCAACGATGGCGCAGTCGTCCCGCCTGCGGCGAGATCGGGTGCGGTGAAGGGTGTGCAGCCCAGCACCGGGTTGATGAACTTGGTCAACAACGCGTTGTCGCTGGCGTTCTTCAGGACCGTCTTTACGGGCAGCGCCGCCACGTTGGCCGCGTTGTCCTGTGCGATACGCCCATTGGCCAGCGCCAGATAACGGGTCGTGAGGTTGTCGCTCTGGTCCTGATCGACTACCGCGAAGTCGCGGGTGGTGGGGCAGGGCTGGCCGTCGTGGGCCATGCCGACCGGCGGAACCTTCAGTTTGCCCGCGCCGATCGCAGCGTTGGCCGCACGGAAGAACTCAGGCGCGCCACAGTAGGCGAACTGCCCGAACGGAGAACCGGGCAAACCGTTGACGCAACCGGCGGTGGCTCCCTGCAGCGTCAAGGTCGTGCCCTGGGAACCGAACCACAACCCGACCACGGAACCCGCGGGCAACCTTGGCACGATCGGCGGGGCCGCCGGTTGGGTTCCCCGGTCCACGACCAGCGGCCGGTAGATCGCCAACTTCCCCGTCGCCGGATCGACGATCGTGGCTTCGACGAACGCGGACTGGTTGTCATTGGCCTCGTGGCATGGGCCGTTGCGGCGATTCGTCGATACCAGTTCGTAGGGCGTGGCCAGGCCCTGCGCGGTCAGCGGCCCCTGCGGAACGATCAGCGTGCAGTTCGGGTTGGGCGCCTTGGCTTTCCCACCGCCCTCACCGTCGCCCTCGTTGTTCTGCCTGCCGTGGCCCTCATTGTTTCGTCCTCGACGGCCGGGCTCCGGGTTCGGATTCGGATCTGGCTCTGCGTCTGCGTTCTCGGGTCCCGCTGCTGTTGCATCGTCCGTCGGAGTCACCGTCTGGGCGGCCGTTGAGTGGGCCGCCTGCGTTGAGTGGACCGCCTGCGTTGCGGCGCTCGCCGGCGACCCGGCCTTGGCCGGCGCAGCCAGCTCGGGGCCCGCCTGAGCCGGCCACGGCGCGACCATCGCGAGCGGCAGCACGGCCGCGACGGCAGACAGGCTCCAGCGGACCATGCGTGGTGTGCGGGGAGTCACCAACGCCACCTCTCTCGAGATAGTTGAGCAGGGCAGTAACCACCAGTGGGATCACTAGCGGTCACTGACTTCCGGCAGTCGGCGCCCGCCAGCGCGCAGCGGCGCGGCCGCCCGAACCGGGCTGTACTGCAGGGACATCACGGGTAGGGACGGTTGGCGCCGGGTGAAACCGCGGTGACCACTGTCGCCGCGGCGGACCATACGACGCGCCGTCGTCAGCAGACCCATACCTGAGGGCTGCCGGCACCTGACGGCGCCCACAGGTGCGCTATCCGCGACGAAGAGCTGCGCTTTAGCCCAAACGCTCGCAGCCGTGCGGCCATTTGCAGTCCACCGTTCTCAGGTAAGCCGGTCGTCGGCATCCGCCGACCGCTGACCGAACCAATCCCGTTCGGCATACGAACGTTCCGCAGGCAGACTGCGGAACGAAGGTTCCCGCTGTCCCCGTCAGCGCCGGTTGTGATCACGCTTCGGCTCGCCGAGATGATCACGCAAGATCATGACCACTCCGCTGGCTCCGCGGATCGACCGTTGCCGACGGCGAAACGCCGCGATCCGCTCGCTCATCCGGCGCCCGGCGAGCGCGAACAGCAACAACGGCGACGTGGCGCCGATAGCGAAGGCCACGGTCAACACAACCGTATTGGCACTGATCCGGTTGCCGCCCCGGCGACGGTGATGGCGGTCAGCACCGGTCCCGCGCACAGCACGTAGAGCAAATCCAGACCGGTCCCATCGGCCAACAACACCACCAGCAGAACGGGCAGGATGCATGGCGAGATCCCGGTGATCAGTCCACCGACCAGACCGATGACAACAAGAGTGAACACCGAGCTGATTTCCCATAGCTTCCTGACCAGTACCGCGCAGGGAACTCTTTGATGCAGATTCGCGACCGGTTCGACTATCCAACCGTGAACGCGGACTCATCGGAGGTGCCATCAGTACCAGGCCCCTGGACACCGCCACGGGTCCAGTTTGCTGACCACCACCGGTGACGAGGAGCTATCCCCCTTGGTGATTCACGGACGCAGTGTTTCGATCTCCGTTCGCTGTTGTTGATCTCGTGTGAGGTCGTTTTCGTCAGTGAGCGCCCCCGGAACCGCGGCCAGTGAGCGGATCCTGGTAGGACCCCCGCACATACCCGTTTGGCTACTCACCGTGGTGAAAAGGTTTGGGGGAGGTGAACGTGAGTCATCTCGTGGCACGATGCTGACAATCTTCGTGTGCGCGGTGCGTTACTATGGGTTTCCGTTTCAGGGGAGGCACGGTGAGCTACAATCTCGGGGTCGACCTCGGCACGACCTTTGTCACGGCCGCGCGGGCCGACACGACCACAGTCGGGATGTTTACCCTCGGTGACCGCTCCGTGGTGATCCCGGCGGCTGTGTACTTGCGGGATGACGGCACTCTGGCTACCGGACAGGCCACCGGTAGCCTCGCGGTGAGCAGTCCGGATCGAGTCGGCCGTGGATTCATGAGTCGGCTCGGCGATGCAATGCCGGTGATCCTCGGTGGTGCGCCGTACACCGTCACCGCTCTCCTCAGCGGCCTGCTGCAGGACCTGGTTCAGAAGGTCACCAAGATCCAAGGCGAACCTCCCGATCGCGTCGTGCTGACCCACCCAGCCAGGTGGGGCCCGTTCCGACGTGCATTGTTTGATGAGGCTGCGCACCAGGCGGGGCTGGAGAATCCGCGGTTGGTGACCGAGCCCGAAGCCGCTGCGGCGTACTACGCCGCGTCCCGGCAGCTGGGCGACGGCGAGACGATAGCGGTGTACGACCTGGGCGGTGGCACCTTTGACGCCACGGTGCTGCGCCAACAACCCGGCGGTGTCCAGATCGTGGGTAAGCCCGAGCGCATCGAACGGCTGGGTGGCAGCGACTTCGACGAAGCGATCCTGTCCTACGTTAACGACACCGTTGGCGGGTCGCTCACCGAGCAAGACACGCGGCCCCCCCAGACTCTCGTCGCGCTCGCCGGGTTGCGACAGGGCTGTGTCCTGGCCAAAGAGGCTCTCTCAGCAGACACCGAGACGACCTTCCCGGTATTTTTGCCGGGCCGCCGCTTCGATGTGCATCTCGCGCGATCGGACTTCGAGGATATGGTGCGAGGCTCCATCGAGTCCACGATCCGAACACTGTCGCGAACCCTGCAGTCGGCTCAGGTCGAGCCTGCGGACCTCCGCGCGGTGCTGCTGGTGGGCGGATCATCGCGAATCCCGTTGGTCGCCCGGATGGTCTCAGCTGAGCTGGGATGTTGCACTGTCGTGGATACGCATCCCCAGCACGTCGTGGCGCTCGGTGCCGCCACGCTGGCCTCCCATGCGAGCCCTCCTCAACACGACCGGCCCCAGCACGACAGGCGGCAGCGCTATGGGCGGCAGCACCACAGGGGACACGCCAGTCGTGGCACCACGGCCCCAATTCCAACGGCGACGGTGAACGCGGTGCTCGATGCCCGTCCCCAGCAACGAGATGCGCAGCCGCCGATACCGGCGCAGCGCCCGGCCGACGTGATCCCGACGCAGCGCACGCCACCGCAGGGAGCGAGAGCCGCTGCCGCACGCACCGCGCTCGGGGGTGGCGCCGGCCCGGATGCGGCGACCATGCAGACCTCGGCTCTGATGGCGAAATCCCGACCCGCGCACCCCCGGCCACCGGTCGACACGCCGCTGCCGGACACGCGTCACGTGGGCCCGAACGGTGGGCGGCCCCGACGCTTCGCATTAACCGACCGAGAGCGGGTCCTGATCGGCACCGGCGCGGCGGTGGCACTAGCTGGAATAATCGTCCTCGCCATATTCGGCAGCAGGAACGACACCCAGGCGTGGCCACCGTCGGGCTCAACGCGCCCGTCCACGCCCGCACCCACCGCGGTGGTGGCCGTCGGGCCGGAGCTCGCGACGCCTGCTCTCGGTGTCCCCGTCCAGGTCGGGAGGACTCCCAGCTTCGTCGCAGTCTCCCCCGACGGTGGCCACGCCTACATCGCTAACGGAGATGCCCGGGTCATCACCGTGGTAGACACCGCGATCGACCAAGTGGCCGCGACCATCCCGATTGCGGCAGGCCCACCCCAGTTCCTCACGTTCACACCGGACGGCCGGACGCTGTACGTCACCATCTTCAACGATCAGGGGACGATCAATGTGATCGACGTGCGCGACACCGCGTCGAATGCGGTGATCGCGACAATCCCGCAGCCAGCGCGCCCGTTTCACCCGACGGTCGCCCCGCGCAAGCCCTAAAGGCGGAGCGGGGTGCTGCACCAGCACCCGCCGCTGGATCGCAGATCTGGCCCTCGGTCTCGGCGTTTTCGCGGTGTTCGGTTCCGTCGTCGACTCGGACATCGATCGTGGCCGCCGCGACGCGGCGCATCGTGTCCACGGAAACCGGTGCGGCAGGTCGGGAAGGAGCAGTCTGGTCGACCCATTGGGTCAGGCTCGTCGCGGGAAGCCCGGCGGAAACCTCGATCGAGCTCAGCGCCCGTCCCGGCTGGTAACGCTCAAGAAGCACCGCCACCTGTGTTGCGATCATCGACCAACCTCCCGCATAGCGGACACATATGCGCACTCCGCATCTGCGATCGAAGTGACACGAGGATGTCCCCGTGGTGTCGAACCGCTCCCTGACAGCACGCCTAGCAGCTCGGTGCGTGCAGCTCGTCCGCAGTTGAGTAGCCATCTAGATGATATATCGTGTCTACAGATGATGATGGCTTGACTTAGCGCGTCTACGCCGTCACCATAAGCCTGAATGATCACCGTAGCCGGGAGGTGGCTGCAGGTGCGGTTCGGCACGCGGGTTCTGTCCGTGGTTGGGCTGCTGGTCGCCCTGGGCGGTTGGCCGCCACGACCACTCGACCACCACCATGGCAGGGCGGTCTCGATGAGTGGTTAACCACGGGTGGTCCGCAGGTCGCGCTGACCGTGGCCGAGCTTCCGGGATCCTAATGGGAAAGGATGTGACATGCTTCTTACCGTCTTGACGGTCGTCGTCATCGCGTTGATGGTTGCCGCTCTGGCGATTTTTCTTTTTACGATCGGGGTGCAACTCAACCGCACCGCCGACAATCTCGATGACTGCGCCCAGAACGTGAAGAACATCGCTCAACAGGCCGGGGTGATCGGGCCTGGCGTCGTGCGCATCAACGAAACCGGTACAACAGTGATAGGCGCACTGCCGCTGCTGTGCGATGGCGCTGAGCAAATCGGCGTCGCTAAGGGGGCGCCATATATCGATCCTGAAGCTCCTTACTCACCTCTTTCCGCAGCTCGCACTACAGTTACCTCTGAGGCTCCTGCGCCAGCTCCTGCGCCAGCTCCTTCTGCGGCTCCTGCGGCAGCTCCTGTTGCGGTTGGTGCGCCTTCTCCGCAGGGTGTGGGTTACCTGGACGATGGGGCACCTCGGGGGACTTTAGGCGCCATGGATGCGTGACGACAACACAGGACCCTTTAGTATTGCGATGGTACTTATGGGGAAATTGGTAGCCGCGGCGGTAATGGCGGGCGCTTAGCGTCGTCTGCACCAGTGTGACCAACTGATTGTGGGTGAGCCTGTGGGCGGGGGCGGCGAGCGGTCGGCGGATCTCATTACTGCTCCCAGGGGCTCAGGTCGTCGCGGCCGTCTATAGGATCTCCATTTTGGTCTCGTGGCGCGGGCAAACGGCGAGATGATTAGGTTGCGACGGGCATGGCCAGGGGTGGACATGCCCACGCCACGCGGGCGCACTGGAGGTACTCCGACCCCCTCGGCGATCACCTTGTCCGCGGCCTCATCGGCAACCCTGAGATCTTCTCCCTGTCGATCACGGGCGATATCCTGTGCTGTTTTAGACTTATCGGCGGTGGCACTGAGGGTCTATATCGAGATCAGTTGGATACGACCGGTTGGGATCACGTGCCGACGGCCTGCCCACCACGCGAACCGGGATGCAGCGCTCCCGGGGCGTCGCCACTACAGGGCGGCCAGCAGGTCACCGACACTGAGATCCTCAACCCTGGCCGCTCGCCCCGCCGACGCTTCCCTGCCCTCTAAGCGGCTCGGCCTCGCCGGACCTCGCTGACCGTGACCAGTACCGCAGCACAGATGATCGGCAAATCGACCCGGACACGGCACGGCGACTGCACAGTGCTGACGGGCCGCTCGGCCTGAACATCATCCTCGCAGTTGTGGATGTCCAGGTGCGTTATTTCCGTATTTGCGGACTAAAACGCTTGATGATCAGAGTTGCGGTATTGTCATGAGAAAATGATCATCGTCGTCGGAAGGTAGCTACCGTTGCGGTTCGACACGCGGCCTCTATCCATGGTCTGCGTGTTCGCCATCGTGGCTGGCTGGCCGCTATGACCACCACAGCAGCTCACCCGGCCGCTCCGGACGGTGCCCGCCGCCGCGGGACCGTTGCTGCTGGGCATCGTGGTGATCAACGGTCGGATAAACCACCGGGTCGCGCACCCCGTGGCCGGGCCTCCGGATTCCGATTGGAAAGGATGAAGATGACCCTTGCCGTGTCAACGGTTGTCCTCATCACGCTGTTGATTGCCGCTCTAGGATCTGTTACTTCGTGATCCTGCTCAACCGCACCGCTGATAATCTCGGCGACTGCGTGCATAACGCGAAGATGATCCGCTACCAGGGTGAGATGGTTGATCCTGCAGTGAGTGTGTGTGTTACCCGGATGTGGGCCGACAGCGCTGGACCGTCAGTAATTGTCCAGGGCGTCGGTCGCCTGCTGATTCCGGTGGCCCGGGTGCCGCCGGGAAGTGGCCGGATTCGCGAGAACCGCTGCGATCGCACCTCCGAACAGCAGCATCTCGGAAGTTGGCGAGCCGTATCGCCTGCTTCGAGGAAGACCCCGCCGAGCAGCTAGCTGAGCGCAACTTGCTGTTGCCAGTCTCGATCGACGTGGCGACCTGGCCACAGCGACGCGAGGTCCTGACTGTGCTCACCCTTTTGTCATCGCGGCAGCGGCAAGTGAATGGCCGGGATTCCCTTGCAGGGCCTACGCTAGTCAGTTCAAGACTCAGTGGCTGCCAGAAGTTGAAAACAAGATCGGGCGCGACTCAGCACAGATAGCTGACGGGATATTCAAAATCGCCACGATGGCACCCCAGACGCAAGGACAAACACCACGCTGTCGCCGGATCTCCCATGCCGCGCAACACTCCGCTGTTGTCCGCCAGGTTCAACAGTCAGGGCCGGTCCTCAGCGACGATGTCGCCAGGGCGGCGCTATACGCCTCGCCCGGCTCGTGGGCCCCGAACGCCAGCCTCCGCTCCCGTGAAACTCCGCTCGCACCGATCTGGAGCCCAGGGCGCGACCCGCTGGCCCATCCGGATCCCGCGGAGAACCACTTTCCACCGATCGTGAAGATCGTCTTTGCAACTCATGCTCCGTATTAGAAGTAGTTTGACAATTATCGACTGCCGCACCCCGTATCGGCGGGGTTCTCGTCGGAAGTTCGCGGACGGCGGGAAGGTTCGTGGCGCCAGCCGTCGGTGAGGGCGCCCAGGGGCGTCGATGAGGTAGCGCACCGAGGCTAAGGTTCCGCAGCGGATGACCGCTGAGCGATAAACCCGATCGAGACCTCGACGAGCTTGAGCCCAAAAATTGGATTGATCCACGGAGTGTCGTTCAGCGCCGCTGGCCGAGACTGGTCGATGCAACGTGGCAACGCGCAGGGATATGTTTCGGTAGAGTTCGCCGAGGTCTTGAACCTGTCGCTGTTACTTGAGGTCGGCGGCGAATGTGAACGTTCCGACGTCGGGCTGGAGGCCCCACTTACGCCAGGTTCGAACCGTGGTGAACGAAATCCCCAGGTGCTGGTCCAGCAGTCGGGACGACCACTGACTGACTCCAAATGCGCTGGTGGACGGCCCGCCGTGCGCAAGCGTGGTGGCCACCACCCCGAGCTCATCCACCACGGGCGGTCGACCGGGCCGGGGCAGGTCGACCAGAGCGTCGATTCCCGCGGTGGCATAGCGATTCCGCCAGCTGGTCACCTTCGGCCGAGTCGCCCAGGTTTTGCGGCCAATCTCCGGTTCGTCAAACCCTCCGCTGACATCAGCAGGATCCGTGCTCGTCGCACCAGATCTCGGCCACGCCACCGCCGAACGCGCCAACGCCTCGAGGCGGGCACGGTCGCCTTCGCGCAGCGTCAACGGAGCTGCGATGGCTACGTCTCAATAGTGACACAACTCGAAACGTAAAACAATTTTCAACACGGTCGCGGCCTGGGACGTTGCAGCGGATCGCCCCACGTTTGGGGGCGCGTGGATCCTTGACACTTCCACCTCATCCGTGTGGACTAGTGCTTAGCGTCACAGTAGTGGACGCGGAGGCAGCGAGCGTGACGTCCTCGTTGAAGGTGAGCAATTCGTTAGGGAAGGAAGAGACCGAATATGTTCTTGTGGTGGATCGGTGACATCGTTCTGGTCTTCGTGGTGCTGCCCATCGTGGTAGTGTTGATGAACCGAATCGTCGCGCCAGTGAATCGAATCCGGGCGACGGTGGATGACATTCTGCACCACGGCGTTATTCTGACTGGGAAACTCGACAATGTGCCAGAGCTCTTGGCCGTGACAGACAACGCAGTCAAGGAGATCGCCATCGGCGCGACGCGCTACGTGAAACGCGTTGGCCATCTGCTGGGCGCACTGGGCGTCTAGCGAGCGAATGACCTGAGGAAACGATCGAGGAAGAGGGAGGAAGCCATGCCTGCAGCCGCGTGGGTCACGCTGCTGGCCGTCGCGCTGGTAGTGGCCGTTGTCGGTCTCTCGCTGTTGAAGGTAATCTTTCAATTGAAGCATGTGTCCTGGACGCTTGGTGCGGTCATCGTGGGGGTCAACGCGATCGCCTATCAGACGAGGACAGTTCCCGAGGTTTTGCCTTCGGTTAACGCTAGCCTCGCGCCGGTACGGTCTATGGCAGAACAGGTTTAAAGGTTCAGTGCCGTCGAGTTACCGACGAGCGAGGTTCGCTATTTGAATCGAATCGAAGGAGTGAGAAATGTACGAGTTTAATTGCGGTCATCAGGAATGCGGATCTCAATTAGCTTCGTCCGATAAGGACGTTCTCATGCGGGATGTTGTGGCTCACCTCAAGGAATCTCACAACATCCAGACGGCGACCCAGACTCTCGTGAGTTACTTGGAGGCTACTTGTGTGAGAACGCGCACTGATCGTTAGATCTTGTGATTCCTCAGTAAGAACAACTGCTACCGAAAGGGGGGCTGCGGGATGATTTTGCTTGCGGAACCGGCGCCCGGGCCCAGTGAAGCGCATCTGTTCGGCTGGTATCTGGGTTTCGCTATTGCCGTCGTGGTCATCGTGGTGGTGGTCGCGTTGGTGGCTCCGATCTTGGTGCTGGCTGCGCGGATCGCCCGTCAGGCTCCACAGATCAACCAGGCTCTGCAGCAGGCGTATCGGAACACGCTCCCGTTGGCGGATCTACGGCAGACGATTGACCATGCTGAGGTCATTCTCGGTGGTCTGGAACGCGGACGCGCTAGGCTTGGAGGTTAGCGATGGAATTTCTACTTGGGTACGCGGGCGGTCCTGATGGTTATGCGCCTGAAGAGATCACCTTTTGGTGGGTCGCGATAGCCATGGGCGTCGGCGTCCTGATCGTAGTGATCTTATTGTTGGGTTCCCTTGTGTCGATAGTGAAGTCCATCAACACAGGCGTGGCGGGAGTCCGGGACACCCTACGGGCCATCCCTGAGAATACTGCGAATGCCGCGCTTATTCCCATCACCGCCGACAGGGTCGACTCGGTACTGGCAGAAGGTCTCACGCATCACGCTTTCATCACCAAGGTCCTGGCTGGTTGAGGAATTTGGTTGAAAAGGGCTTGGCGTGACTCTCATTGTCCTGACGGTAGTCTGCATTGCGTCGTTGATCGTTGTTCTGGCGATCTTTCTCCTCATCATCGGCGCGTTGCTCAATCGGATCGCGGAGGATCTCGATGACTGTTTAGGGAACGTGAAGAAGATTTCTCAACACGTCGAGGTCATTATTCCTGGCGTCGAGCACATCAACCGAACCGGTGGAGTAGTAGCTAGTGCGCTACCGCTTCTGTACGGAGGCGCTGAGCATATCGCGGCCAAGTTTGCTTCGCCTGTGCCAACTCCGATTAGTGGGCGCACTAATGTGCCGGCCTCCGGTCGGCGTCGGTCGCGTCCTTGATGGATACGGTAGGTTTCGGAGGCCGTCACCATTAAGATGTCCGCGATGCACTTTGCTGACCGGTCCGCTACCCCTCCGCGGGACCACGTTGGGCTAGCGGACCGGTCAGGTCGGATTTGTAGCGCCGATCCACTCGTTCCTCCACGCCTTGTTGTTGGCTTCTGCTCGTTGCAGTACGGGTCGTAGACGGCGTGAACTCCTGGCGATCATCTCACGGTGGGGACACCGCCACCTCGACCTATAGGCAGGTCTTGAGCTGGGCGCGCAGCTTGGGCTGATTGCCCTTCTACGGTGAGGATGCTGGGCATCGACAGCGTCCGCCACATTACTACCGCCCGCCGCGAGTGGTCGCCTCGACGCTGTCGGGCTTGATCCCCCTAACAACAGATGAGGACACATGTACATCGTTGGCTACATCGCCATAATTCTGGCTGTGATCATCGTCGTTGGCGTGATTGCTCTCGTATCGATTATGATCCCAGATATCCGCCGCTACCTGCGGATCCGCAACATGTGACCGGCGGCCCAGCGATAGGTCGAGCGTTGGTAGTAGAAGGTTGGAAGTTCTTCAGCCACAGCCAGCGGGTGTGTTTGAGTTCCGGCGGTAACGACCTCCTCGCGGCGCCCGGTGTCGATGGCCTCGCTGAGCTTGGCGGCCAGGTGGTAGCGGTCGAAGGTCATTCTCGCGTTCGGCAGGTGCGCCCTGATTCCGCTGATGAACGCCGTACTCATGTCGGAGCTGGTATCGGTGACCTTCTCCGGATCGCACCCGTGCTCGGTCAGGTCAGCAGCGAAGCGGGCGACGGTCTCTGCTGAGCGTTGCCGCACCCCATGGTCTGGACAGCGCACCCGCGGCAGCAGGGCATGCAACAACGCCAGGTCATCCATGCCCTACTGGCATCCCGCGCACGACCGTCACGGACAGTTACACAGCCAACGAACGATCACCTCCTCGTCAACCCGCCACGCCGGAACCACGCTCGCTAGATGACCAAACCCACTTGATACGGCGAGGAACCCTGCTCCCCGCGTCGATGTTCCTGTGACGCGGAGCACTAGTCCCCAGGGATTAGGTAGGCGGTGTCAGGAGGATCTACGCGTCGGCAACTATGGTCAGATCCGCCTCAGATGCTCCAGGCAGCGCCATGTGTTGATAGTTGTTTTACAGTGCGAGTTGCGAGATGATGAGCCATGGCTACAGCGGCTCCGTTGATCCTTCAGGCAGGCGATCACGCTCGCCTGGTGGCGTTGGTCCGCTCGGCGTCGGCGCGGCCGAGCCTGGTGCAGCGCGCGCGGATTGTGCTGATGTCCGCAGAGGGTCTGACGAACACCGAGATCGCCCGCCGGACCGGATCCACCCGCCCGACAGTGATCAACTGGCGCAACCGCTATGCCGCCGCCGGGATCAGCGCACTGGGCGACCTTCCCCGCACTGGACGGCCACCCGTTGTCGATGAGCTCGAGGTGGTGGCCACCACGCTCGCTGACGGCGGGCGCCCACCAGCCCATCTGGGGGTCGACCACTGGTCGTCGCGGCTGCTGGGTCAGCACCTCGGCATCTCGTTCGCCACGGTAGCTCGGATCTGGCGCAAGTGGGGCATCCAGCCGGATCACGTCGAGACGTTCACCTTCAGCACTGACCTCGCCCGCCAAGCCCAGGTCCGCGACATCGGTGGGCTCTACCTCAACCTATCCCAACGAGCTGCGACGTTGCACCGACAAGTCCCAGCCGGCACCCTTGAAGGACCGGCCGCAGGTCAGCCCGATCCGTGGCTCAAGCTCGTCGAGGTCTCGCTCGGCATCATGACCCAGCAGGCCATCCGCCGGGGGACCTTCGCCTCGGTGCGCAACCTCATCGACGCCATCGGCTCTCTTACCGACGGCTGGCAGGATCGCCACGAGCCGACCGGGCAGACCGGGCAGACCGGGGCCGCTGCGAAGGCAACCGAGAGCATCGAGGCGAGTTGCCACCGTCAAGTGACATCAGACACGCCGGATGACCTGCACCGACGACCTTCACGATTGGTGGAAAATGGTCCACAACGGAACCCAGATCGGTCAGCCGGCCGGCCCCGAGACACGAAATCGGTGCGGGCGGAGTTCCACGGAGTCCGAGGCCGGCGGTCCACGCCGACCGGCAGACCGGCCGACTAGCGCGGCTTGACGTTCATGTCGATCGAGCGAGTGGACCCACTGCAAGCGGTGATCTTCGATGTGGACGGCACCCTCGCCGACACTGAGCGAGACGGGCATCGGGTGGCGTTCAATGCAGCCTTCGAGGCGGCCGGTCTGAGCTACCGGTGGAGCGTCGAGGAATACGGTGCACTGCTGGCCACGACCGGGGGTCGCCGGCGCATCGAACGCTACCTCCAATCCCACGGGCACTCCCCCACCGAAGCTGCTGAGCTGGCGGCGACACTGCACGCGGACAAAACCCGCCGATTTGTCGCGCTGGTCCGCACCGGCGCGATGCAGGAGCGGCCGGGCACGGCCGAGCTGATCAATGCACTGCGCGCCGAGAGGGTGGCCGTGGCGGTCGCGACGACCGGCACCTCCGACTGGGTGCTGCCGTTGCTCGACATACTGTTCGGTATCGATGCATTTGACGTCGTCGTGACCGGATCAGACGTTACTGACCTCAAGCCCGACCCGGCCGTCTATCTGGAGACTCTGGTTCGCCTGGACCTGACCGCCGTCGAGGCAGTAGCCGTGGAGGACTCGGCCAACGGCGTGCAAGCCGCCGTTTCTGCCGGGCTGCGGTGTGTGGCGGTGGTCAACGGATACACCCGTGATCGGGACATGTCGGGTGCCGTAGCAGTGCTCGACGACCTGGCCCGGCCAGGTGGAGTCTCGGTACTCCGGGGCGATCCGCAATTGGCTGACGGCCTGACCGTCGCGGCATTGCGGCGCCTCGCACGGGTGGTGGCGTAACGTCGAACGCGCTAGCGATCCGGGTAGACCAACTGGGAACGAAAGTTTTCTGTGCGCAGGAGGTGTATCAGCCGTGTCCGGATCGGTTCGGGTGGCGGTGATCGGGTCCGGTCCTGCCGGACTGTACGCGGCCGATGAGCTGAGCAAGCACGCTGCGGTGTCAGTCGATGTCATAGATCGGCTGCCGTGCCCGTATGGGCTGTTGCGTTATGGCGTGGCGCCGGACCATCTGAAGATGAAGTCGCTGGAGATCACGCTACGCAAGACTCTCGAGCGGCCAGCCGTGCGGTTTCTTGGCGGGATCGAGCTCGGTTCCGGTATCAGCGTGGCGGAGTTGCGGGAATACTACGACGCGGTGATCTACGCAACCGGGTCGTCGGTGGACCGTAGACTATCCATCCCCGGCGAAGAGCTGCCGGGCAGCTTCTCGGCCACCGAATTCGTGGCTTGGTACTGCGGCCACCCTGATGCGGCGGTGGACGCGTTCACCTTGAATGCGCGCAGCGCTGTGGTGGTCGGGGTAGGCAACGTCGCGGTGGACGTCGCGCGCATTCTGGCGAAGACGGCTCAAGAGCTGGACGTCACCGACATGCCCAATCACGTGCTCACAGTGCTCGACGCGAGTGCCGTCAGCGACATCCATATTATTGGCCGGCGCGGCCCGGCGCAGGCGAAATTCACCACAAAGGAGCTGCGCGAGCTGGGTGAACTGGCTCATGCCGATGTGGTGGTGGACCCCGCTGAGCTGGTGCTTGATCAGGCCGGCAAGGAGCTGGTGGAAATCAACAAGGCCGTCCGACGCAACGTCGAGACATTGCAGGAATGGTCTACCCGGCCACAGCAAGGCCGGGCTCGGCGGATCCACCTGCGGTTCCTGCTCGCTCCGGTGGCCGTGCTCGGCACCGGTCGGGTAGAAGCGGTGCGATGTGAGCGCAACGAGCTCGATGGCTGCGGCGGCGTCACCGGCACCGGCAAAGCGGAGACCCTGCCCGCCCAGCTGTTGCTGCGCTCGGTGGGGTACCGCGGGCTGCCGTTGCCCGGCGTGCCGTTCGACGAGCGAGCCGGGGTGATCCCGAACGTGGCGGGCCGGGTCCAGCACGACGGTTCGGTCGTCATCGGCGAGTACGTGGTCGGCTGGATCAAGCGCGGACCCACCGGGGTGATCGGAACCAACAAGGGCGATGCCAAGGAGACCGTGGAGCAGCTGCTGGATGACCTCGACGCGCTGCCCCGGGCATCCCATCGGGACCCCGACGCGATCATCGAGCGGCTCAACCAGCGGGGTGTCGGGGTGGTCAGCTGGGCCGGCTGGAAGGCCATCGATGCTGCCGAGCAGGCACTGGGAGCCGCGGCAGGACGTACCCGCATAAAAATCGCGGACCGGGCGGCGCTGCTCATCGCCGCAGCGAACGCCTTGCGGGGCTGATCCGCGCTCATCGGGCCGCCCAGACTCGCAGTTCGTCGGCGGACCACGTGTTCACCACTCGCTCGGCAGCCACTGTGCAGGCAGCCGCGCGCTCGCAACCGAAAGGTAGCCAGTCGAGCTGTCCTGGGGCGTGCGCGTCAGAGTCGATCGCGACCAGGCAGCCCTCCTCCACCGCGAGGCGCAGCAGCCGTTTCGGTGGGTCCAGCCGCTCGGGGCGGCAGTTGACTTCCACCGCGACACCGTTCTCGGCGCAGGCAGCGAAGACCGCATCGGGGTCGAACTGCGATTCGGGGCGTTGGCGCGAACCTGCCAGCAACCGGCCGGTGCAGTGCCCAAGCACGTCGACGTGCGGGTTGGCCACCGCTCGGAGCATCCGCTTGGTCATCTCCGCCGCCGGCATCCGCAGCTTCGAGTGCACCGAGGCAACCACGACGTCTAGTACTGCTAGTAACTCCTCGCACTGATCCAGCGCACCGTCGGCGAGAATGTCGACCTCGATCCCGGTGAGGATCCGGAACGGGGCGAGCGCCTCGTTGCACGCCGCGACGACCTCCAGCTGGTCACGTAGCCGTTCCGCTGATAGCCCATTGGCCACGGTGAGCCGCGGTGAATGGTCAGTCAGGACAATGTATTCGTGGCCGAGCTCGCGGGCGGTGGCCGCCATCTCCTCGATCGGTGAGCCGCCGTCGGACCAATCGGAGTGAGTGTGGCAATCTCCGCGCAGCGCCGCCCGCAGCGCAGCGCCCGCCTCACTTAGATCATCCGCGGCTGTCCCCTGGGCGTTTTCCTGGGCGTCTAGCCGACGCAGGTATTCCGGCTGCTCCCCGGCGATAGATTCGGTGACGCAGCGGGCAGTGACCTCACCGACGCCGCTCAACGCGGTCAGGGTGCCGGCGCTGGCGCGCTGCGCCACGTCATCGCGCGCCGCGAGCACCGACGCGGCGGTCCGGAAGGCCCGCACCCGGTAGGTCTGCTCGGCGGCGCGCTCGAGCAGGAAAGCGATCCGCCGTAGGTCCGCAACAGGGTCCCGGGGTTGCGCCACGCTGGCCCTCCAGCCTCATGAGATGCACAACGTTGTCAGGTATCAGGCTTCCCGGCCACTGCGGGGCCACTGCGGGGCCGCTGCGACGTGCCCCGGATGGGTGGCTTCGCGCTTCTGACGGCGCAGGGGGACTACGGTGCGAAAGCGAACAGCTCAGAAAGGAGCCGCCGTGTTGCTCAGCCGCGTTGCCCGTCCCCTGCTTGCCGCGGTGTCCGTCGCCAATGGTGTGGACACCCTGATGAACCCGAAGCCGAAGATTGAGGCGGTCACCCCGCTGCTTGCCAAGAGCCCTGTGCCCGTCAGCCCGGCGTTGGCCGTGCAAGCAGGCGCGGCCGCGAAGATCGCCGCCGGGTTGCTGATGGGTCTGGGGTGGACTCCCCGGCTTGCCGCGGCGGTCCTCGCCGTGGACCTGATCCCGAGCACCGTGGCCGAGCAACCATTCGGATCCGCCGGTTCCCCCGATGCTCGCAAGGCCCGCCAAGAGCGTTTTCTGTCCAACTTAGGCCTGCTCGGTGGGCTACTGCTGGCGGTCACCGCGCCCGGCGGCAAACGGAGCAAGCGCGCTAGGAAGATCGCCAAGAGGATCGCCGCCAAGCGCCGGGCGCGCAAGGCGCGCTGAGCGCTGAGTTCGCCGTGATCCACGAGGTGCGCGGGGTGGTGGCGCGGAGCAAGGGTGCGCCGGTCACCGTGGAGACGGTACTGGTGCCGGACCCAGGCCCGGGTGAGGCGCTGGTCGCGGTGCAGGCGTGCGGCGTGTGCCGCACCGACCTGCACTACCGGCAAGGCGGGATCAACGATGAGTTCCCCTTCCTGCTGGGCCACGAAGCCGCCGGCGTGGTGGAAGGCGTAGGTGACGGGGTCGACACCGTGGCGCCCGGTGACTTCGTCATCCTCAACTGGCGTGCGGTATGCGGACGCTGCCGTGCGTGCCGGCGAGGCAAGCCCTGGTACTGCTTCGACACCCACAACGCCGCCCAGTCCATGACCTTGTCCGACGGCACCGCGCTGGCGCCCGCGTTGGGCATCGGCGCGTTCGTCGAGAAGACGCTGGTTCACAGCGGCCAATGCACCAAGGTCAGCCCGGCGATCGCGCCCGAGATCGCCGGGCTGCTCGGCTGCGGGGTGATGGCCGGGCTCGGCGCGGCGATCAACACCGGCGGCATCACCCGCGGCGACTCGGTGGCGGTGATCGGTTGCGGAGGCGTCGGTAATGCGGCCATCGCCGGGGCCGCACTAGCGGGTGCGACCACGATCATCGGCATCGACGTCGACCCCGGCAAACTCCAGTGGGCCACCGACTTCGGCGCGACGCACGCGATCAACGCTCGGGAGTCCGACGCCGTCGAGGCGGTGCGGTCCTACACCGGGGGCTTCGGGGCCGACGTCGTGATCGACGCGGTGGGCCGGCCGGAGACCTGGCGGCAGGCATTCTTCGCCCGCGACTTCGCCGGCACCGTGGTCCTTGTCGGGGTGCCGACTCCGGATCTGATGGTGCCCGAGATCCCCCTGCTGGAGATCTTTGGACGGGGCGGATCGCTCAAGTCGTCGTGGTATGGCGACTGCCTACCCGAGCGAGACTTCCCCATGCTGGTCGACCTGCACCTGCAGGGACGGCTACCGCTGGAGAAGTTCGTCTCCGAAACGATCACTCTGGACGACATGGAAGCGGCTTTCGAGAAGATGGAGCGCGGCGAGGTGCTGCGCAGCGTGGTGTTGCTGGGCGGCCCAGGATGATTGGTCGGGTCATCACGTCGGGCACCTTCAGCCTGGACGGCGGCACCTGGGAGGTCGACAACAACGTCTGGCTGATCGGTGACGAACGCGAGGTGATAGTCGTAGACGCGGCGCACGACGCCGAAGCGATCGCCGCGGCCGTCGGCGATCGGCGGGTCCTGGCCATCGTGTGCACCCACGCCCACGATGATCACGTCAGCGCTGCGCCGGAGCTGTCTCGCAAGCTCGCCGCGCCGGTGCTGTTACACCCCGAGGAGCATGTGCTGTGGCGGCTCGCGCACCCCGACACACCGCCACCGGACGCCGAGCTCACCGATGGCGACGTGCTGCGCGTCGCGGGTACCGCGCTGCGGGTGGTGCATACCCCCGGGCACTCCCCCGGCTCATGTTGCCTCTACGCCCCCGACCTCAACGTGGTGTTCAGCGGGGACACCCTGTTCCAGGGCGGCCCGGGGGCCACCGGCCGGTCCTACTCGGACGCCGACGAGATCGTCGCCTCGATCCGGAGCCGGTTGCTCACGCTGCCTGCCGCGACCGAGGTCCGGACCGGGCACGGCGACTCCACGACCATCGGCGACGAGGCCGAGCACATCGGTTGAGCCCGGGGCGCCTGCGCCCGGTCAGTAGGCGTGTGGGTTAGTAGGCACCGACCAGCCGCATCGCTGGGACCGTCACCGGCTGCACCACGCCCGCCGGTTCGGTCACCCGGGACGGCTCGATCACCCGAGACTCGGTGACGATGGCGGTGACCAGGTCGGCAGGGGTCACATCGAAGGCGGGATTGAGCGCGGTGGTCTCGGCCGGCGCCATCCGCCAGCCGCCCACCAGCAGCACCTCGTCGGGATCCCGGTACTCGATGGTCACATCAGCGCCGGTGGGCGTGTCCGGGTCGAGAGTGGCGGTCGGGGCAGCCACCACGAAGGGGATGCCGGCTCGAGCCGCGGCCAGCGCCAGCGGGTAGGTGCCCACCTTGTTCACCACATCGTAGTTGGCCGCGATCCGGTCCGCTCCGACGATGACCGCGTCCACCTGCCCGCTGGCGATCAGGCCCGGCCCGGCGGCGTCGACCACCACCTGATGGGGCACCCCCAGCCCGGCGAGTTCGAACGCGGTGATCCGAGAGCCCTGCAGCAACGGGCGAGTCTCCCCGACCACCACCATCGAGATCAACGAGTCGGCGTGCAGGGCCCGAACGATGCCCAGCGCGGTGCCCCACTCCACGCAGGCCAGTGCGCCGGCATTGCAGTGCGTGTGCAGCACCATCGGCCGGTCGCCGACGTAGCTGCGCAGCAGGGCCGCACCGAGGCGGGACACCGTCGCGCAGGCCCGGACGTCGGCCTCCACCAGTGCGGCCGCGGCGTCGAGCACCGCGGTGGGACCGTGGGATACCGCGGGCAGCACCTGCTGCACTGCCCATTTCAGGTGTGCCGCGGTGGGCCGAGCGGCGGCGATGCGACGGGCGTCGGCCCGCACGGCTTCGGGGTCGTAGCCCTGGTCCGCCGATCGCGCCGCGGCGAGCGCAACGCCCAGAGCGCCCATCGCGCCCAGTGCGGGCGCACCACGCACGACCATCCGGTGGATCGCGTCGACCACCTCGCTGACGGTGTGCAGGGCGACCCGCCGCTGTTGCGGCAGCGCCGTCTGGTCAACCACATCGACGTGTCCGTCGATCCACTCGATGGTGCGGCGCATAGGTACCTGGCTTCCCGGTTCGGTCTGCGGGCAACTTACGCGCCGGGCGGCAGGTCGCGCACCGCCCAACGGATGATGCTGCGCCACAGGGAGGTCAGCGCTGGGTAATCGCGATGTACTCCCGTTCGGAGTAACCTGTGTAGACCTGGCGCGGCCTGCCGATCTTGGTTTCCGGGTCACTGATCATCTCGCGCCAGTGCGCGATCCACCCCGGCAGCCGCCCAAGCGCGAAGAGCACCGTGAACATCTTGGTCGGAAAACCCATCGCCCGGTAGATCAGACCGGTGTAGAAGTCGACGTTGGGGTACAGCTTGCGCTCGACGAAGTAGTCGTCGGCCAGCGCCTTGGCCTCCAGCTCCACGGCGATCTCGAGCAACGGGTCGTTGATCCCCAGCTTGTGCAGGATCTCGTCCGCTGTCTTCTTGACGATCTTCGCTCGGGGGTCGTAGTTCTTATAGACGCGATGCCCGAAGCCCATCAGCCGCACACCGCGCTCGTGGCTCTTCACCTTCTTGACGAAGGCGTCCACGTCTCCCCCGTCGACGCGAATGCGTTCGAGCATCTCCAGCACCAGCTGATTCGCCCCGCCATGCAGCGGACCGAACAGCGCATTGATCCCCGCCGAGATCGACGCGAACAGGTTGGCCTGCGACGATCCGACCATCCGCACGGTGGAGGTCGAACAGTTCTGCTCGTGATCGGCATGCAGCATCAACAACAGGTCCAGCGCGCCGGCCACCACCGGATCGACCACGAAAGGTTCCGTGGGCAGCCCGAAGGTCATCCGCACGAAGTTGTGCACCAGGCTCAGCGAGTTGTCCGGGTAGAGAAACGGCTGGCCGATCGACTTCTTGTACGCGTAGGCGGCGATCGTGGGCAGCTTGGCCAGCAGCCTCGCGGTGGAGATCTCCACCTGATCGTGGTCGAACGGGTTGAGGCTGTCCTGGTAGAAGGTGGACAGTGCGGAGACCGCGCTGGACAGCACCGGCATCGGATGGGCGTCGCGCGGGAAACCGTCGAAGAACCGCCTGAGGTCCTCATGCAGCAGGGTGTGTACCCGGATCAGGTCGGTGAAGTTGTCCAGCTGCCCGCTGGTCGGCAGGTCCCCGTAGATCAGCAGGTAGCTGGTCTCCAGGAACGTCGAGCGCTGCGCCAACACTTCGATCGGATAGCCACGGTAGCGCAGCACGCCCGCGTCGCCGTCGATGTAGGTGATCTGCGACCTGCATCCGGCGGTGTTGACGAATCCCGGGTCGAGGGCGACCATCCCGGTGTCGGCCAGCAGCGTGCCCAGATTGATCCCGGATGCCCCCTGGGCCGCCCTGGTGATCGACATCTGGTGCTGGCCGTCTGGGTAGCCCAAGGTGACGACTGGTTCGCAAGGCACCTACCCAAGGTAGCTTGCCCACGCGCTGTGGAGAGTGAACTCGTGTTACGGGGCGAGTCGCTGGACGGCCCAGTCGCCGTCCTCGGCGAGGCGGTATCGCAACCGGTCGTGCATCCGGTTGGGCCTGCCCTGCCAGAACTCCACGCTCACCGGACTGATCCGCACCCCGCCCCAGTGCGGCGGCAATGGCACCTGCTCGACGTCGGCGAATCTCGCCGTGGCCTGCTCCAGCGCGACGTCCAGGGCGCGCCGGTCCGGTACCACCGCGGACTGCGCTGACGCCCACGCCCCGAGCTGGGCACCCCGCGGGCGGGTCTTCCAGTACGTTGCGCTCTCCTCGGGCGTGATCACGCCAACCGGCCCCCGCAGGTGCACCTGGCGGTGCAGCGCTATCCAGGGAAACGTCGCGGCGGCGAAGGCGGTGGCGTCCAGGTCGCGCATCTTGGCGGAGGTGAAGTTGGTGTAGAACACGACACCGCGCGGGTCGAGGCCCTTGGCCAGCACGGTGCGGGAGCTGGGCAGGCCGCCGGCGTCCGCGGTGGCCAGCACCATCGCGTTGGGCTCGGGAAGGCCCGCGGCCAGGGCATCGCCCAGCCAACCCGCGAGCTGTTCGTGCCAGGTGCCGGCGAGGTCGGCTTCCTCCAGCGCGGCAGCGGGGTAGGCGACCCGCATCCGGGCCAGGTCATCGGTCCGCTGGCTCCGGTCCATCCACCCAGCCGCCACGCCGCACGCTCCTTTTTGCCTTTTTGCCAGGTGCCGGAAAAACCAAACCGCTGCCACATCGCGTTGTTCACATCACCCCGGATTGCTACCAGATGGCCATCGGGTGCACTGTTAGTCAACCCGCGCGGCGCCGCGCTGTGGCGTGCGCCCACCCGCTGGCCGATCAGCGACCCGCGCGAGCCCAGTGCAGGGCCCCACCGCGCGAGGAGGTTTGGCGTGACTGTGTTGAACGGGCTGGCGGACACGACAGGTTTCAAGCCGGGGCTAGAGGGCGTGGTCGCCTTCCACACCGAGATTGCTGAACCGGATCGGGGCGGCGGCGCGTTGCGCTACCGCGGCGTGGACATCGAGGATCTCGTCGGTCATGTGACCTTCGGGGACGTGTGGGCGTTGCTGACCGACGGACGCTTCGGGCACGGGCTGCCCCCCGCTGAGCCCTTTCCACTGCCGGTGCACACCGGCGACGTCCGGGTCGACGTGCAAGCCGCGCTGGCGATGCTCGCGCCGATCTGGGACTACCGCCCGCTGCTGGACAGCTCCGATGCGCAGGCCCGGGCGGATCTCGCCAGGGCGTCGGTGATGGCGCTGTCCTACGTGGCTCAGTCTGCCCGGGGAATCCACCAGCCGGCCGTGCCGCAGCGCCGGATCGACGAGTGCTCCACCATCACCGAGCGGTTCATGACGCGGTGGCACGGCGATCCGGACCCGGCACACGTCCAGGCCGTGGACGCCTACTGGGTCTCGGCCGCGGAGCACGGGCTCAACGCCTCGACCTTCACCGCTCGGGTGATCGCCTCCACAGGTGCCGACGCCGCCGCCTGCCTGTCCGGGGCGATCGGCGCGATGTCCGGGCCACTACACGGTGGCGCGCCGGCGCGGGTACTGCCGATGATCGAGGAGGTGGAGCGCACTGATAACGCCACCGCGGTGGTCCGCAAGGTACTGGATCGTGGTGAGCGGCTGATGGGATTCGGCCACCGGGTGTACCGGGCCAAGGATCCACGGGCCCGGGTGCTGCGCCGGCTGTGCAAGGAACTCGGCGCACCACGCTACGACGTTGCGGTGGCGCTGGAGCAGGCCGCGCTGGCCGAGCTGACCGACCGGCGACCGGAACGGGTGATCGAGACCAACGTCGAGTTTTGGGCCGCGGTGATACTCGACTTCGCGCAAGTGCCGCCGCACATGATGCCCGGGATGTTCACCTGCGCGCGGACCGCGGGCTGGTGTGCGCACATCATCGAGCAGAAGCGCACCAGCCGGCTGGTCCGTCCAGTGGCACAGTACGTCGGGCCGGCGCCTCGGCGTCCCCAGGATGTGGCGGGCTGGGATGAGATCGGCCGTTCCTGACCGGTCAGGTCACCGGAGTGCGTACCGGGCGAACAGCTGGCCCTGCGCCTCCAGCAGCCACGTCAGCTCCAGCGCGACCGGCTTGGCCAGCGGCGCCCGGTCGACGATGGACAGCGACCCAGCATTGCCGGCAAGAGCGGGCGCGATGGACAGAAACAGCTCGTCAACCAGGCCGGCAGGCAGCAGTGCGGCATTGAGGTTCGGTCCGCCCTCGCACAGCACCGAGCGCACGTTGTGCTCGGTGCGCAACCGGGTGAGCATCGCCGGTAGGTCCACCTGCTCGCCCGGCGCCGAGCGCAGGTAGCTGACATCAGCCGCGCACCCCGGTAGCTCGGCGGCACTCGCGGTGAGCACGACGACGCGGGAGTGCGGGTCGGCCAGCAGCGGTAGGTCGGCGGTCAGGGTGAGCCGGCGGCTCACCACGATGGCCAGTGGGTCTGGTGCCAGGCCGCGGGCGACCCGGCGTGCCCGGCGCTGCGGATCGCGGACCAGCCGCCCGTAGCGCTCGGTGCGTACCGTCCCGGCGCCGACCATGACGGCATCAGCGTGCGCTCGCAGCTCATGGAACAGCTGCCGGTCGGCCGGGTTGCTGATCGGGGCGGTGCGGTGTGCCACCGCGGCCGCGCCGTCAGCAGTGGCCACCATGTTGAGCACCAGGTAGGGGCGGTGATCGGCGGCCAGATCCGCCAGCGCGAGTCCCTCCAACGCCTCGACTGCGGTGACGATCCCGGGCTCGGGCAGCAACCGCCGCAACACGACCTCGGTCACGCAGGATGTCCCGGTTCAATGTTCTTGGCCTGGTCGAACGTGAAATACGACTCGCCGGCCTCCCGGTGGGCCGCGATCGGCTCAAGCAGGAAACCGACGTGGTCACCGAGGTCAAGGCGCTGAAGCACCCGCCCGACGAACCAGCTCCGGCACTCCTGCAGGATCGGCAGTCCGCCGGGACCGGGTCGCCAGGCGCAACCGGCGAACTTGTCCACCTCGTCACTGCAGCAACCACCGAACAGCCGGGCCAACGCTTTTGCTTGCCGCGGCACGAAGTGCACGGCGACTGCGTCGGCTCTGGTCGCGACGCGGTAGGTGTGGTTCTTGCGGGACAGGCAGACCAGGAAGCGCGGGGGTTCGATGCTGCTCTGGCAGGCGAACCCGACCAGGCAACCGGCCTGCTCGGCGCCGGCGCGGACGGTGACGATGAACATCGAGTAGTCGAGGGCCCCCACCAGCTTCCCGAAAGCGTCGTGGGCGTCCACACGGATCAACCTACCGGCGCAGCGTTGTTCTGGGCAGTGGGTACGGTGAAAGGGTGGAGCACATATCGGCGGGTAAGGTGCGGGACCTCTATTCACTTGGTGGCGACGTCCTGCTCGTCGCCTCGGATCGGATCTCGATATATGACGTGGTGCTGCCGACTGTCATTCCGGACAAGGGCGCGCTACTCACACAATTGTCGGTATGGTGGTTCCACCGACTCGGGGATGTGACACCGAACCACCTGATCTCGGCCACCGATGTGCCCGCGGAGTTCGGGGAGCGGGCGATGCGCTGCACCCCGCTGCGAATGATCCCGGTGGAGTGCATCGCCCGCGGTTACCTCGCCGGCCTGGGGCTGCGCGAGTACGAGAAGACCGGCACCGTGTCGGGTGTGGCATTGCCCGCCGGGCTGGTCGCTGGTAGCCGACTACCCGAGCCGATCTTCACGCCGACCACCAAATCGGCTACCGGCCACGATGAGTTCATCACCTTCGACGACATTGTTCACGAGATCGGAGACGATACCGCGCAACACCTCCGTAGCCTGACCCTGGAGCTGTACACAACAGCCGCGGAGCACGCGCGCAACAATGGCATCATCGTCGCGGACACGAAGTTCGAGTTCGGTCGGGATGCCACGGGGCGATTGATCCTGGGAGACGAAGCGGTGACGTCGGATTCATCGCGTTTCTGGCTCGCCGAGAGCTGGCGACCCGGCGCGCCGTCCCACGCGTTGGACAAGCAGTTCGTCCGGGACTGGGCGGTCGGCATCGGATGGGACCGCGAGCCTCCTGGACCGATCATTGCACCCACGATCGTGGCGCAAACTCGGCAGCGGTACGTCGAGGCCTATCAACGCATCACCGGGGCCACCTGGTCGTCGTCGTAAAATCTGACGGTATGACGCAGACCGCGCAGCTGACCATCCCCACCGAGCTGAAACCCGCCGACGGGCGCTTCGGTTGCGGACCCTCGAAGGTCCGTCCCGAGCAGTTGACCGCGCTGGCCAAGACCGGCGCATCGGTGATGGGCACCTCGCACCGGCAGCAGCCGGTGAAGTCGCTGGTGGGGCAGATCCGCGCTGGATTACGCGAGCTGTTCTCGCTACCTGACGGATACCAGGTGGTGCTCGGTAACGGCGGAACCACCGCGTTCTGGGATGCCGCCGCCCTGGGCCTGGTTCGGGACCGCTCGCTGCACTTGACCTACGGCGAGTTCTCCGCGAAGTTCGCCACCGTCACGGCGCGCGCCCCGTTCCTGGCCGATCCGGTGGTGATCTCCGCGCCGCCGGGCGACGCCCCGGCGCCGGTGGCGGATCCGTCCTGTGACCTGATCGGCTGGGCGCACAACGAGACCTCGACCGGGGTGATGGTTCCGGTGTGCCGGCCGGCCGGGTCGGGAGACGCGCTGGTGGCGATCGATGCGACCAGTGGCGCCGGTGGCCTGCCGGTCCGCGCCGCAGACGTCGACGTTTACTACTTCGCGCCGCAGAAGTGTTTCGCCTCCGACGGTGGCCTGTGGATCGCGCTGCTCAGCCCTGCCGCGCTGGAACGCGTCGCCGAGATCGACCGGTCCGGCCGGTGGGTGCCGGAGTTCCTGTCGCTGAGCACCGCCCTGGACAACAGCGTCAAGGACCAGACCTACAACACCCCAGCGGTCGCGACGCTGCTGCTGCTGGTCGACCAGATCGAGTGGATGCTGGCCGGCGGCGGGCTGGACTGGTGTGTCGCGCGCACGACCGACTCCTCCTCGCGGCTGTACTCCTGGGCCGAGTCGTCGCAGTACGCGACACCGTTCGTCACCGACGGCGCCAAGCGCTCGTTGGTGGTCGGCACGGTGGATTTCGCCGAAGGCGTCGACGCCGCCGCGGTCGCCGCCGTGTTGCGGGCCAACGGCATCGTCGATACCGAGCCCTACCGTAAGCTCGGCCGCAACCAGCTGCGGATCGGGATGTTCCCGGCCGTCGATCCGGACGATGTCACCGCGCTGACCGGGTGTATCGACTGGGCGATCGAGCGGCTGGGTGGTTGAGGGTCGCCGTAGGCGGCGCGCCTCCCCCGGCATCGCCGACTGCCGCCCTACGGTGCTTGATGTGGAGGTCCTCGGATGCGTGCGCTGCGAATAGCCGGTCTGGGGACCGACGGCCGCACGATCATCCTGGAGACGGTGCCACGGCGGCCCGGTGAGCGGCGCGACCAGTTCACCCTGGTGGTGGACGACACCCTGCACGCGGCCCTACGGGGTGACCTCCCGCGCCTGGATCCGACCGAGAGCGATCCGGAAAGCGAGATGCGACCCCGTGAGATCCAGGCGCGGGTCAGGGCCGGCGCGTCCGTCGAGCAGCTCGCCACCGCCTCCGGCGTGTCCGGCGAGCGGATCGAGCGGTTTGCCTACCCCGTGCTGTTGGAGCGATCCCGCATGGCGCAGCTAGCTGCGCAGGCGCACCCGGTGCGCTCCGACGGACCCGATGTGCGCACTCTGGAGCAGGTCGTGACCGACACTTTCCGCCGGCGCGGTCACGATCTCAGCGCGGTGACCTGGGATTCTTGGCGCGGGGAGGACGGCAAATGGGCCGTGGCGCTGCGCTGGCGGGCCGGCCGGTCGGAGAACCGGGCACAGTGGACGTTTCATCCCGGCGCGCACGGCGGCACCGTCACCGCGATCGACGACCACGCTACCGATCTGATCGATCCGCAACCGGCCGCGCAACTGCGCACGGTCGTTCCGGTGACCGACGAGGCCCCTCAAGCGCTGGCAGTCCCCGACGACTCCCCCGCCCACCCGCCCAAACGCCCCCGCAAAACCCGCGCCACGATCCCCTCGTGGGAAGACGTCCTGCTCGGCGTCCGCTCCCCGCCCGGGTCCTAACTAGACCGCGTTCTGCATCCAGAACGCGGTATTGGGTGACGCGAAAATGGGGTGCCCCAGAGCTTGGGTGTGGTTAGCGTTTGGGGGGCTATGAACTCCCAACAACAACCTTCCCTGGCTGTGCTGCGCCGGTTGGCGCCCTATGCGCGGCCGGTGCGCGCGCGGCTGCTGGGTTCGGGCGTCGCGGCGCTGGGAGCGGCGCTGGCCGGGCTGTGTATCCCGCTGCTGATCCAGCGCATCGTCGACGGCCCGGTCGCTCACCGGGACCGATCCGCGCTGCTGCTGCTGTCGGTCGGGGTGCTCGCACTCGGACTGGTCGAGGCCGGGCTGATCTATCTGCGCCGGGCGTTGGGGGCCCGCCCGACCACGGAGATCGAGAAACGGATGCGGGCCGATCTCTACCACCACCTGCAGCACCTTCCGGTGGCGTTCCACGACCGCTGGCAGTCCGGGCAGCTGCTGTCCCGCGCGATCAGTGACCTGAGCACGATCCGTCGGTTCGTCGCCTTCTCGGGCGTGTTCCTGGTGGTCAACCTGCTGACCGTACTGATCGGGATGGTGGTCCTGCTGGTGATCGCACCGGCGCTCGGGACCCTCGCCGTGATCATGGCGATACCGCTGGTGGTGCTGTGCGGGCGCTACGAGCGACACTACCGGTTGGCCGCCCGGCGAGCGCAGGACCAGGTGGGAGACCTGGCGACCACTGTCGGGGAAGCCGCCCTGGGCATCCGGGTGCTGAAGTCCTTTGGCCAGGGCCCCCGGGCCACCCAGGCCTTCCTGGCGCAGGCCCGCGAGCTGCGCCGCACCGAGCTGACCAAGGTGGGCGTGCTCGCCGCGCTCTGGGCGTTGATCATCGCACTGCCGGAGCTCACGCTGGCCGCGATGCTGGCGCTGGGCGGGTATGAGGTGGCGACCCGATCGCTGTCCCTGGGCACCGTCATCGGGGCGGTCACCATCCTCACCTACCTGCGCTGGCCGCTGGAGTCGCTGGGCTGGTTGCTGGCTGACGCCGGTAACGCCGCCGCGGCGACCATCCGGTATTGGGAGGTGCGCGACACCGCCCGCCTAGTGGCAGACCCCCCGCGACCCCGGCCCCCGGCGCGGCCGGTGCGCGGCGGGTTACGGCTGGAGGCGGTGCATTTCCGGTTTCCGGGCGCTACCACCGACGTACTGCGCGGGGTGGACCTCGACGTCGCGCCGGGCGAGACGATGGCGCTGGTAGGGGCGACCGGCAGCGGCAAGACCACCCTGACCGCGCTGGTACCACGGCTGGCCGACGTCACCAGCGGTCGGGTCCTGATCGACGGGGTCGACGTGCGGGACCTGGCGCTGGCCGAGCTGCGCACGATCGTGGCGACCGCCTTCGAGGACCCAGTGCTGTTCTCGGCGTCAGTCCGGGAGAACGTGGCGCTGGGCGCACCGCAGGCCACCGACGACGACGTGCGCCGCGCGCTGCGGATCGCCCACGCCGAGACGTTCGTCGATGCGCTGCCCTGGGGCCTGGACACCCGGATCGGCGAGCAGGGTCTGACACTGTCCGGGGGTCAACGCCAGCGGCTGGCGCTGGCCCGCGCGGTGATCGGGGGCGGCACCGTCGGGCATCCGGCCGTGCTCGTACTCGACGACCCGCTATCCGCGCTGGACGTGCACACAGAGGCCGAGGTCGAGGCGGCGCTGCGCCGGGTGCTGCACGGGGTGACCGCGCTGGTGGTGGCGCACCGGCCGTCCACCGTGGAGCTCGCCGACCGGGTGGCGCTGCTTGCCGACGGCCGGATCGAGGCGGTGGGCACCCACTCCGAGCTGCTCGCCGAGGTGCCCGAGTACCGCCGGCTGCTGTCCACTGTCGACATCGCGAGGAACATCGCCGGGGATGCCGCGGCGGTGGCGCGATGACGCAGCAGTGGCAGGGTGTCGCCGCCGAGGACCTCGACACCATCGACGTCGCGACCGGGTTGCGGCTGGCCACCCGGTCGCGCCGGCTGCTCGGCTCGCTGCTGCGCCCGCAGCTGAGCCGGATCAGCGCCGCGGTGGGGTTGCTCCTCGCCGACCAGGTCGCGCTGCTGGCCGGACCGCTGCTGATCGCCGTGGCGATCGACCGCGGCATCCCGGCGGCGCTCGCCGGTCGGACCGGTCCGCTGATCTGGTGCATCGCCGGCTACGCGGTGACTGGTCTGGCCGACGCGCTGACCGTCAGCGCATTCCTGCGACTGTCCGGGCGGATCGGGCAGGACGTACTGCTCGATCTACGCGAGCGGGTATTCGCGCACGTCCAGCGGCTGTCGTTGGCCTTCCACGAGCGCTACACGTCGGGCCGGGTGATCTCCCGGCTGACCAGCGACCTGGACTCCTTGCAGGAGATGCTGGACAAGGGGCTGGATGGTTTCTTCATCTCGGTGCTGTCAATCGTCGGCATCGGCGCGATGCTGTTGGTGCTAGACATCCCACTGGGGCTGGTGGCGCTGGCCGGCTTCATCCCGCTCGGCCTGCTGACCCGCTGGTACCGGCGGCGCTCGCAGCACACCTACCGCGCCACCCGTACCTGGATCGCACGGGTGATCGTGCAGTTCGTCGAGACCATGAACGGGATCCGCGCGGTGCAGGCGTTTCGCCGTGAGCCACGCAACGTCTCGATCATGGACGGGCTGAGCGGCGAGTTCGCCGACGCCGAAACCGAAGCGTTGCGCCTGGTCGCCCGGTTCACCTCGATCGTGCAGCTGGTCGGTTCTGCGTCGGTGGCGGTGACGTTGCTGCTCGGTGCGTGGCGGGTACTTGACGGCTCCCTAACGCTGGGTGTGCTGGCGGCATTCGTGCTGTACCTGCGCCGGTTCTACGACCCGCTCGATGAGCTGGCCATGTTCGCCAACTCCTACGCTTCGTCGGCCGCGGCGCTGGAGAAGATCTCCGGGCTGCTTGATGAGCGCCCGACTGTCGGCGACCCGGTCGCGCCGGTGGCGCTGCCCAGCCCGGTACGCGGTGAAGTGGTCTTCGACGGCGTGCGCTTCTCCTATGGCGGACCGGAAATCCTGCCTGCGCTGGACCTGGTAATACCCGCCGGCCAAATTGTCGCGCTGGTCGGCGCGACCGGGGCGGGCAAGTCCACGGTGGCCAAGCTGGTCGCGAGGTTCTACGACCCGGTGGCGGGCGCCGTCCGGCTGGACGGGGTTGACCTGCGCGCGGTAGCCGACGCCGACCTGCGCCGGGCGGTCGTGATGGTGACCCAGGAGTCGTTCCTGTTCGCCGGCTCGGTGGCCGACAACATCGCGCTGGGGGCTGGCCCGTCGGCGTCCCGATCGGATGTCGTGACGGCCGCCCGGGCGGTGGGCGCGGACGAGTTCATCACCGCGCTGCCCAACGGCTACGACACCGACGTACGCAAACGCGGTGCACGGCTGTCCGCCGGACAACGCCAACTGGTGTCCTTCGCGCGGGCGTTGCTCGCCGATCCCGCTGTGCTGGTGCTCGACGAGGCGACCTCGTCGCTGGACATCCCCTCCGAGCAGGCGGTGCAGGCCGCGCTGGCGACCGTGCTCGCCGGCCGCACCGCACTGATCATCGCCCACCGGCTGTCCACCGTACTGATCGCCGACCGGGTACTGGTGCTCTCAGACGGCGACGTGATCGAAGACGGCCCCCCAACCCACCTGATCACGGCCGCGGGCCCCTTCGCCACCTTCCACTCGGCCTGGCACTCCTCACTCACGTGACCCGTTCCCCCCATTAGGCGAGAAGGGAGAGTAGGAGAGCGATCCAGGTGAGAACGATGCCTGCGGCGGCGCCGTAGGCGACCCAGCGCCAGATCGGGGTTGCTCGGCCTAACCAGAGCGATGGCGTCAGGCCTGCGGCCACCAGCACGTTTGCCAGCACGACGGCCCCCACGCCGTTGGACGCCAGCCCCTGGGACAGGCTGAGCAACGCGACACCGACGATAGCCGCCGCCACCGCGCTGACCGTGAGGCCGGTCGCCCACGGCGTCGGCTCGCCGGACTGCATACCTGCGCGGCTGCCGTCCACGTCGTCACTGTAAACGGGCGCTGGCGAAGGCGATCGCGGCGGCGGTGGCGATATTGAGCGAGTCCGCGCCAGGCGCCATCGGGATGCGCACTATCAGATCCGCCGCGGCGAGGGCTTCGGCCGACAACCCCGGACCCTCGGCGCCCAGCAACCAGGCCACCCGGCCGGCGCCCAACCCCGCCTGCGCCAGCGGTAGCGCATCCACCGCAGGGGTCAACGCCGCGACCCGGAAACCTGCCACCCGAAGCGCTTCGAGGCCCGCGGCCCAGGGCCGCAGCGGGGCGAACGGCACTCGCAGCACATGCCCCATCGACACCCGCACGCTGCGTCGATACAGCGGGTCGGCGCAACCCGGACCGAGCAGCGCCGCGTCGACCCCCAGGGCCGCGGCGCTGCGAAACAACGCGCCCAGGTTCTCATGGTCGTTGACGCCCTCAAGCACGACGAGGTGCTGTGACCGGGCGATCAGCTCGGGCACTGACGGCACCGGCGCTCGGTCGGCGGTCGCGAGCACCCCGCGGTTGAGGTGGAAGCCGACCACCTGCGCCATGAGCTCGGCCGACCCGACGTAGCAAGGCACCGCGATGTCGGCGGCGAGCTCGGTGAGCTTTGCCGGCATGCCGAACACCGCCCGCAGCGGGTACGGCGAGTCCAGTAGCCGGCGGACCACGGTGACCCCCTCGGCGATCACCAGACCTCGCCCACCGGGACGGTCCGGGCGACGGTCGGCCACTGTGAGATCGCGGAAATCGGCTAGCCGCGGGTCGTCCACATCGCGCACCTCGACGATCTCACCCACACTGTCAGTCTCGCAGGAAGGTGTGCCGGCTAGCTCAGCCGCACGCGTAGTGGACAGGCCCACCAGTTCGGTGGCTGGTCACGGTCCGCTGCGCTGTGCCACGGTGAGCGCGCGCCGGGTACTGGGAGGTGGGGGATGGGCGAGGGTGGGGCCGATGCGGTTTACACCAAACACGACTTGGCGCGTTACCGGGCCAAGACGCAGCGTTGCCTCGACGCGCTGGCCCAGATGCTCGCCGGGGATTACTTCTCCCCTGGTCCCGAACAGATGGGGCTGGAGCTCGAGCTGAACCTCATCGACGGCAACGTCGATCCCGCGATGGCCAACCAGACCGTGCTGGAGCACATCGACGACCCGGCCTTCCAAACGGAGCTCGGCCAGCACAATATCGAGATCAACGTCGCGCCCCGGCCGTTGGCCGCTGATGAGGCCCTGGAGCTGGAGCGGGAACTGCGAGATGGCCTCAACACCGCCAACGACGCGGCCCGTGCCGCCGGTGTGGGCCTGGTCATGATCGGCATCCTGCCGACGCTGAGACCGGAGCACTTCGATCAACGATGGATGTCCCGCAAGTCGCGCTACGCCCTGCTCAATAACCAGATCCTGGCGGCCCGGCGCGAGGACTTCGAACTCGACATGGAGGGAGTACCGCTCGACGGTGGGCAGGCGGAGCGGTTGCACTGCGCCACCGACTCGATCCTGCCGGAATCCGGGTGCACATCGGTGCAGCTGCACCTGCAGATCGCTCCGGACGACTTCGCCGCGCACTGGAACGCCGCCCAAGCGCTGGCCGGAGTGCAGGTAGCGGTGGCCGCGAACTCACCGTTTCTGCTCGGTCAGGCGCTGTGGCATGAAACCCGGATCCCCCTGTTCGAGCAGGCCACCGACATCCGCTTGCCCGAGCTACGAAACCAAGGGGTGCGCCCGAGGGTGTGGTTCGGGGAGCGTTGGATCACCTCGATTTTCGACCTCTTCGAAGAGAACGTGCGCTACTTCTCGCCGTTGCTGCCGGAGACCCAGGACGAGGACCCGCTGGCAATGCTCGCCGCGGGCGCCGCGCCGTCGCTGTCGGAGCTACGCCTGCACAACAGCACGATCTGGCGGTGGAACCGGCCGGTCTATGACGTCGCCGGCGGCGTGCCGCACCTGCGCATCGAGAACCGGGTGCTGCCCGCCGGGCCGACGGTCATCGACGTGCTAGCCAATGCCGCGTTCTTCTTCGGTGCGATGCGCGGGCTCGCCGAGCTCGACCGGCCGGTGTGGAGTCAGCTGTCCTTCCACGCCGCGCAGGAGAACCTCTACGCGGGGGCACGGCTGGGCATGGATTCACACCTGTACTGGCCGGGCATCGGCTGGGTCCGGCCTGATGAGCTGGTGCTGCGCACGCTGTTACCGCTGGCCCACCAGGGGCTGCGCAGCTGCGGAATGTCCGATGCCGCCCGAGAGCGCTACCTCACGGTGATCGAGCAACGCTGCGCGACGCGACGCACTGGCGCCGGCTGGCAGCGTGCCGCCGTACAGACGCTGACCAACCGGGGTGCTGACCGGCCGGCCGCGTTGGCCGGCATGCTGCGCGGCTACATCGACCACATGCACTCCAACCAGCCCGTGCACACCTGGCCACCTGCCTAGGAGCGCTACAGCCGTCGGGTCCGACCTGAGACCTCCAGGCCGGACCCGACGTGTTCCAACTGCGTTTGCCAGTACTCCCACCACGAAGCCGGCACGTTCAAGTTAGGCTACCCTTCCTTACCTTGTCAACGGCTACGTAGACCGCATTCAGCGGGCTCAGCGGGATGGTTGGCGCCCTCTTAACCTCGCTGAGCCCGCTGAATGCGAAAATGCGAGAGCCCGTCAGATACTTGCCATGCGGTCGATGATCTCGACCGCATGGCCCAGCACGGCGCGCTCGTCGGGGGACAGCTCAGCCAGCCGGGCGTCTAGCCAGCGCTCCCGAGCGCTGACCTCCGCATCGACGTACCGCCGGCCGGTCTCGGTCAACACCACCACGGTCTGCCGACCGTCGGTCGGGTGCGGGCTGCGATCGATGAAGCCGCCTTCGGCCAGCGCGGCGATGACTCGAGTCATTGACGGCGGTTGCACCCGCTCGCGCTCCGCCAGCTCCCGCGGGCTCATCGGGCCGTGCTGGTACAGCGAGTCCATCGCGGAGAGTTGAGTGAGGGTAGCCACCGCCTCGGCGTCGCGTTGCGCCCGCAACCGCCGGTTGAGCCGGACCACGGCGAGCCGCAGCCGGCTGGCCAGCGTGGTCATGTCGGGAGCGTAGCTCACGAGGCGCGCGCTAGCGTGCATCCCGTGGTCCCTCCGCTGCCTCGCAGCCTCGCCGATCCGCGACCGGTCGTCGGCGTCGGCACCGTTATCTGGTTCGCCGCGGCAGTGGTGTTGCTGGTCGCCGGGGGACCGCGCGTGTGGATATGGGCTTGCCTGACCGGAGGCCTACTAGGCCTGATCGGGTTTGCGATGATGCACTGGCAGGGTAGCGCCGCGCGACGCGGAACCCGCGGGCCCCAGCGTGACCTGTTCTGACCACTGCGCGACGATCGGCAGGCTCGAAGCAGGTACCGCTAGTCGATGGCGCGATGCCTGAAGCCGATCATGCCCAGCGTGCCGAACAGCGCCAGGGAGCCGACGAGCGCGAGCAGGCAGATCCAACCCGGGATGTGCGGGATGTTCGGCACCAGCGCGGCTCTCATGCCTTCACTGACGTAGGTGATCGGGTTGACCGCGCTGAGCACCTGAAACCAGCGCAGGTGCTGCGCCAGCGACGGCCACGGGTACTGGGTGGCGCCGGTGAACAGCAGCGGCGTGAAGATCAGCGCGAACGCGATATTGATGGGTGGCCGGCGGGAATCGCACCCGCCGGCTCCCCCAGAACCCGG
>JRHI01000136.1_pt1 | contig 79005 bp, 58 predicted proteins | sample 215371 | NCBI WGS metagenome assembly JRHI01 (sample SAMN02929681, study PRJNA255918) | sediment metagenome | biome: cave system; feature: Ice Cave; material: Sediment; isolation source: sediment from deep within a dark volcanic ice cave with no known source of... ... | reverse complement strand
CCACTTAACCGCAGGCTACCCCGCGAATCCGCTAAGTTCGGTTAGCGCCCACCGTAGTATTTAGCGTAAGAGTGCTGAACACCACGGGACCTCCCAAAATGAACGTGGTGCAGGCCCCCGCGTCCCCAACGCACGCACCGACCGTTTCCACAGCCGCGAGGGTCTTCGTGGTGGTCAGCGCCGTGATATTGCCGGTATTGACAGTGTAGCTGCCGGTACCTGTGATCCCGAACGACAGGAACGTCGCGTGGGCGCTGTTCATCCAGCCGGCCATCGCTATTGTTGCAGTCAGAGCTAACAGCCTGGTAAGAGATTTCATTGGATTCGCCCTCATCTTCGTTGTGGAACAGACAGCCATCATTGCTACTGGGAGAGGAGCAAACCACTGCCAAAGAAAAAATCTAGATGATTTACAATTGGTTGTGGCTGTCGTCATGCCATCGGTTCGGCATGGATGTAAGATTTTTCGACGAATCCTTGGGCTAGCTTCTAACCTGCGCTGAACGTCCATGGCAATCGGCCGGCAGCGGGAGCAAGAAGGTGCGCCAGTAAAAGGTGCTCTGTTCCCGGTTTCCCTGAAAATTAGATGTGTCGTTCAGCGAGGCGTGTTCGGTGCCTGCATCACTCCTGTCCAAAACAGATTCGTGACGTAGGGCCATCCAAAGTTGTAGTGCTTAGATTGCGCCGCCAGGCGCGGACGTGTTCATTACACCCGAGGCTCTTTTGGCTGCGCGTAAAACCGTCTGCGAGGAGGGTCCACCGATCGCCCGTTCGCACCATTGATCCATGATTTACTTCGTATTCGGAGCGCAAGAAGTCTTCAAATAAGACCGGGGAGCTGCAGAAGATGATATCGGTATCCGCTGCAAATATTGGCGCATTGTCCATCACATGGTGTAAACAACGAATTTTCCTAGAGATGTCTTTCAGCTGTGCAATCGATGCCAACCCCGCCACGCGCCAAGCCCTACGCGCCCTTTGAAATACTTCAGCGCGCAACACGCGATGCATGAAAATCGCATAAGATGCACACGCAAGCCGCCGGGCGGCCGCCGCTTTACGGTGCGCAGATGCTACACTTTTATTGTTCGCTGACGAAAGGAATGGGCATGGGGACGATCTTGGGAAGCTTGGCCATCGCAGCAAAGAAGACCATCAGGAGCGCCGGATATTTCGCCGGCCCAGCGCTCGTGCTGCTGGTCGCGGGCTGCGCCTCGGGGCCATTCTGGGGACCGACGTACCCGCCGGCGCCTAAGGAAGCGGCAACGGCTGATTACAACTACCACATCGGGCCGCTCGACGTGGTCAATGTGATCGTCTGGCGCAATCCTGAGCTTTCGATGAGCGTCCCCGTACGGCCCGACGGAAAGCTCACGACGCCCTTGATCGAGGACGTTCCAGCGCTTGGCAAAACTCCGACCGAGCTCGGGCGGGACTTGGAAAAGGCCTTGGTCAAGTATATCCGGGACCCAGTGGTGACCGTGGTTGTCACAAATTTTGTCGGTCCTGCCAGCGAGCAGATCCGGGTCATCGGCGAGGCTACCAAGCCGCAGATCCTGGCCTATCGGAAAGACATGACGCTGCTCGACGTGATGATCGCGGTTGGTGGCCTTACCGACTTCGCGGATGGAAACGCCGCGAGCGTGTTCCGGATCGCCGACGGCGGGAAGCTCTACAGCGTTCGGCTCAAAGATCTGGTCAAGCGGGGAGACATCTCCGCCAATGTCGCGATGTGGCCGGGCGATATCGTGATCATTCCGCAGAGCTGGTTCTGAGCTCCGCACCGGCCGCACCGGCCCCATTTTCGTCGGGCAGGATCAATCACTATGCATGAGCTGTTACGAAAGGCGCTGGACCATCTTCGCGGCATGTGGCACCGGCGCTGGATCGGGCTTGCCGCCGCCTGGGTCGCTGCGATCGTCGCGGTAGCCATCGTATATCGCATTCCTGAAAAGTATGAGGCAAGCGCCCGGGTTTACGTCGATACGGAAACGCTCCTCAAGCCCTTGCTCGCCGGGCTCGCGATCCAGCCGAACCTGGACCAGCAGGTTTCACTGATCAGCCGGACGTTGATCAGCCGGCCAAATGTGGAAAAGCTTGTCCGCATGGCTGACCTCGACCTTCAGACGAACCGCAATGCCGACCGTGACAATCTGATCGATGAGGTGTTGAATACAATCCGCCTGACGGGCGGCGCGGGGACGAACCTGTATGTCATCAGCTACCGCGACCCGAGTCCGGAACGGGCAAGGAAAGTTGTCCAGTCGCTGCTGCGGATCTTTGTCGAGTCGAGCCTGGGCGACAAGCGCCAGGATTCGCGGACGGCAGTCAAGTTCGTCGACGACCAGATTAAGCGTTACATGGATATCCTGCAGTCATCCGAGAACCGCCTCAAGGAATTCAGGCTCAAGTATATAGGCGTGGCAGGCCGCGACGGGCAGGACTACTTCGCGCGGCTCTCGAAACTCAGCTCGGATATCGATGGCGCCAAGCTCGAGCTGCAGGCGGCACAGGAATCACGCGATTCCTACAAACGCGAGCTCGCCGGCGAGACGGCGACGTTCCTGCCCGATCCAGGGGAGACGCGATCCAAGGAGGCTTCTCCGGAAATCGATGCTCGCATCGCCGCGCTCAAAAAGGAGCTTGACAATTTGTTGCGCAAATACACGGAGCAGCATCCCGACGTCCTGGCCACTAAACGTCTGATCGAGCAGCTCGAGCAGCAACGCACGACGGAGCTCGAGGCGCGTCGAAAGGCGACTGCCGGTTCGCCCGCGGCGTCGACCACCGAGCGCAATCCCGTCTTTCAGCAGCTCAAGATTTCGCTCGCAGACGCCGAAGCTGCCGTCGCATCCGCGCGTGCCAAGGTCGCGGCTTATCAAAGCCAGTATCAGCAACTCAAAGCCCAGGCGCGGTTGGTTCCCGAGGTCGAGGCGGAATACGTGCAGTTGACGCGCGATTACGACGTGCAGAGGAAGACCTACGACAGCCTTCTAGCCCGGCGCGAGGCTGCCGGGATGGGGATGGATGTTCAGGACACAGGTGGCGCGCAGTTCCGGGTGATCGATCCGCCACGAGTGACGCCGGAGCCGGTTGCTCCGACACGGTGGACCCTTCTCGGCCTCGCATTTGTTGCTTCGCTATTCGCGGGACTTCTCGCGAGTTTCGTGGCAAGCGAAGTCATGCCCATCTTTTACGACGCTCGCTCACTAAGGGAAGTCAGCAAGCGGCCGATCCTCGGCATGGTTTCGATGCTTCCGACGGAGGCGCTGAGGCGTTTGCGGCGCCGAAGCGCGTATCTATTTGCCGGAGGTCTCGGCGCCTTCCTCGCAGCGTTTACGGCGGTTATCGTGCTGGCGCAATTGTTCGGGCGCATGGCCTGAGGAGCGACGATGAGCTTGATCGAACAGGCCGCAAAGCGGCTCGAAGAATTGCGACGCGCCGGCGCGGACCTGACCGAGGCGCCCGTTGCGGGCGCAACCGGCGAGGTCAGCCCCAGTGGAGCTGCCCCCACTCCGGAAGCCGTCGTTCGCGCGCTCGAAGCTCGGGCTGCGCACGCCTCGCCGCGGCATGAGGGGCTCCGGTCGCCGCCGACTCCGGCGCCGACAGGTGTACCGCTCCCGTCACCGCATGCGCCACCCCGGCACATCGACATCAATCTGGCGGACCTGGCCGCGCGCGGCTACCTTACGCCCGATGCCGCGAAATCGCAGACAGCCGACGAGTTCCGCGTCATCAAGCGGCCCATCATCCGCAACGCACTCGGCCTCATGGGCGGCAACAAGTCCAAGAACCGTAACCTCGTCATGGTGACCAGTGCCTTACCCGGCGAGGGGAAGACTTTCACGGCGGTCAACCTCGCAATGAGCATAGCGATGGAGCTCGACAACACCGTCCTGCTGGTCGACGGCGATGTTGGGCATCCCATGCTCCCGTCCTTGCTCGGTGTGCCCAATTCACCCGGGCTCCTTGATCTGTTGACCCGGGACGATCTGGACGTTTCCGATGCACTGATCAGAACCAATGTGGAAAAGCTGACGGTGCTGCCGTCAGGTTCGCGGCAACGGCGAGCGACGGAGCTGCTCGCAAGCGAGCAGATGGCGGTGCTCCTGCGCGAGCTTGCGTCGCGTTATTCCGATCGCATCATCATCTTCGATTCGCCACCCTTGCTCGCAACGACCGAGGCCCGCGTACTCGCGACCCACATGGACCAGATCATCATGGTCGTTGCCGCTGAGGCGACGACGCAGCAGGCGGTCAGCCACGCGCTCACGGCGGTCGAAAGCTGCGAGATCGTATTGTTGATGCTCAACAAGGCGCGCCGGACAGACGTCGGGGCTTACTATGGCTACTACGCGGACGCCGACGAACCCTAGGATTCGTCGCGTTTGCCGCGGATACCAGCGCTTCCGGGCATCTCCTCGATCCAAGAGGGCAAGGCTTGCACATCCGCTGAGGGACGCGCTCGTCTGGCTTTGCGTCGTCGGAGTATTCGCGTCGTCCGGCGCGAGCGCTCAGACGTGGCGCGTGACGCCGTCCGTTGCAATAGAAGAGACTCTGACAAATAACGTCAACCTGGACTCCGCGGGTGCCAAGAGCGATTTCGTGTCGCAGATCACGCCTGGAGTTTCCATCGTCGAAAAAGGCGCGCGAACCAGCCTGACCGGGACCGTCTCGGTGCCCATCCTGTTTTATGCGCGCACCGGCTCGGACAACAACACGGTCTACCCCACAGTCGGTCTCTTCGGCAGAGTCGAGGCGGTGGAAAGATTGTTCTTCATCGAAGGTGCCGTGAGCGTTTCGCAGCAATACTTGACGCCGTTTGCGGCGCGGCCTTCAGGCCTCGAGACGACGACATCGAATCGCTATACCGCCGCGGCATACAGGATCAGCCCCTTTTTCAAGGGCGTGACGCCGGGAGACATCAACTACGAGCTGCGCGATACGAGCGTCTGGACCCGTGTTTATCAGACGCAGAGCTCGACCAGTCAATCCTACTTGAACGAAGCGCTGGCCAGCGTCTCAAAGAATCCTGCCCCGTGGGGATGGTCGACCGAATACAATCGATCCAGCGTCAAGTTCCCCGGCCAGGCCGCGCTGGTTACGCAACTCGAACGCGCGCGAGTCATCTGGCAGATCGATCCACAGGTGCAGATCTTCGGCGGTGCGGGTTACGAAAACAATCACTATATTTTTGCCGATTTTCGTGATGTGACTTATCGGGTCGGCGGCCGATGGCGGCCGACGGAGCGAACGCAGGTAGATGCAGACTGGGAGCATCGATTTTTTGGGTCGTCCTATCATTTCACATTCGATCATCGGACGCCGCTGTCGGTGTGGACTGTGCGCGCTTCCCGTGACGTGACGAGTTACCCGCAACAATTGGCGGGGTTGCCCGCTGGCGTGGACATCGCAAGCTATCTGAACCTATTTTTCCTGACGAGCATTCCCGACCCCGTGCAGCGGGCGGCGCTCATCGCGCAGATCATCCAGAGCGGAGGGCTGCCGCTTTTCCTTTCGGGGGGCGTCAATCTCTACACGCAGCAAGCTACCCTGCAGCAGAGCGCGAGCGCGTCGCTCGGGTTGCTGGGCGCGCGGAACAGCGTGTTCTTCACGGTGTACCGGCTTCGCAGCGAGCCTGTGGCCGGCGCTGAACAACCGATATCGGGTCAATTAGCCGCGTTCAACAACAATACGCAGACGGGAGGGGGCATTGCATGGACGCATAAGCTGGCACCTTCGCTCAGCCTCAACACCAGCGCCGATGTGCTGCGCACGGTCGCGAATCCGCCACAGGTCGGAAAGACGACCCAGGGTAGCGTGCGGACGACCGTGACGTCGCCACTGGCTGCCAATACTACGGCTTATGCGGGAGCGCGATATCAACGGCTGACGTCGGACGTTGCCACAAGTTACAACGAAGTTGCAGTTTTCGTGGGCCTTACCCACACGTTTCATTGACACGCACAATGTACGAGTCTTTCTACAAGCTGACCGGCAAGCCCTTTCAACTGAATCCCGATCCTGCATTCTTCTTCGGCAGCCGGGGGCACAAGCGCGCGTTCGCGTATCTGCAGTACGGCCTCTACCAAAGCGAAGGCTTCATCGTTATCACCGGCGAGATTGGCGCGGGCAAAACCACGATCGTGCGCAGTCTCGTAGAGCAACTCGATCGGGAAAAAGTCGTCGCCGCGCAGCTCGTCAGCACGCAGCTGGACGCCGACGACATGCTGCGAGCGGTCGGAATCGCTTTCGGCCTTCCGGTCAGGACGGTGGGCAAGGCCGTCCTGCTGGGATCGCTGGAAGCGTTCCTGTGCAAGCTCGCCATGGATTGCAAACGGGCGCTTCTCATCGTCGATGAGGCACAGAATCTCACCGCGCGGGCGGTTGAGGAATTGCGCATGCTTTCCAACTTCCAGCTCGGCAATCACTCGCTGCTGCAAAGCTTTCTCATCGGCCAGCCCGAGTTGCGCACCATGATGCAGGGCCCGCAGATGCAGCAGCTCAGGCAGCGGGTGACGGCCTCGTATCATCTGGGCCCGCTCGACCGGGCGGAGACGCAGGCGTACATCGAGCACCGGCTTCACCACGTTGGCTGGGCGGGCGATCCCGAGTTCGAGCCGGCATGCTTCGATCTGATCCATTCGCTCACGACGGGGATCCCCCGACGGATCAATACGCTTTGCAATCGGCTGCTGCTCGCGGGATTCCTGGCTGAGAGACATCAACTCGGCGCCGCAGATGTGCAGGCGATCGCACGCGAGATCAACGAAGAACTGGGCGCCGATGCGACGCTCGGTCTTGCGCCCGTGGCGGAGCCATCCGACGGCTCGCCAACCGAGCCTGCGCTGGACGTGTCCGCGGACGGAGCGATTTGGCAAATGCACTTCCGCAACATCGAGGAGCGCATCGATCGCCTGGACAAGACCGTAAGGGCCGCGGTGGATCTTCTGCATGACATGCTTCACCCCGACAAGACGAACAAGACTCCGGCGGGTCGCTGATGGGTGAAATGCTGCAGCCTCGTGGACCGCTGGTCTGTGTCGTTGGCGCGCGACCGAACTACATGAAGATGGCGCCGCTGGTTCGCGCATTTGCCGGACGGCTGGATCTTCCCGGCATCGTGCTCATCCACACCGGTCAGCATTACGACGTCGAGATGAACGAACGGCTTTTCGCCGACCTCGAGCTGCCGGCGCCCGATCTCAACCTGGAAGTCGGCTCGGGCACGCATGCCACGCAGACCGCCGAAATCATGCGGCGCTTCGAGCCCGTGATCGACGAATTGGCGCCGAGTTGCGTCTTCGTCGTCGGCGACGTCAATTCAACGCTGGCCTGCAGCCTGGTCGCCAGCAAGAAGCGCATCCCGATCGCACACGTGGAGGCGGGCCTGCGCAGCTTCGACCGAAACATGCCCGAAGAGGTCAATCGGGTCCTCACCGATCAGATCGCGGACTTGCTCTACACGACCGAACGCGCGGCGGCGGACAACCTGGCACGTGAAGGCATTTCATCCGACGCAATCCACTTCGTCGGCAACGTCATGATCGATTCCTTGCTGCGGCATCGGCAGAGGGCGGTGCCGCCGGCCGAAACGCTTGCGCGCGAAGGCTTGGCCGCGGCTTTTCTGGACGATGCCGCCGGGTTCGGGGTGGTCACCCTGCATCGGCCGTCGAACGTCGACGAGCCGGAAGCGCTGCGAGACGCATTGAGCGTGCTGCTTGACGTCGCGCAATCCGTTCCGCTGATCTGGCCGGTGCACCCACGCGCCCGGGCGAATATCGAACGCTTCGGGCTGACGTCGTCGCTCGCGGATGCGCGGATTGCACTGCTGCCGCCGCAGGGATATCTGGAGATGCTCGGCCTGCTGGCCGGGGCGTCCCTGGTGCTGACCGATTCCGGTGGAATCCAGGAAGAAACGACGGCGCTGGGCGTGCCTTGCCTGACCATGCGCGAGAACACGGAGCGTCCGATCACCGTGGAGCAGGGGACCAATACGGTCGTCGGCCGTAAGCGCGATCGCATTTGCGCTTGCGTCGAGGAGATTCTCTCGGGGCGAGGAAAGCGCGGCCGGATACCCGAGCTGTGGGACGGGCACGCCGCGGAGCGTATCGCGGAGCATCTCGCGGCTTGGCTCTTGCAGCGAAATGTCTACCAAGCGGTGGGGCGCGCGTGAATCCTGTCGGATCACCGGCGGCCGCGATGGTCAACGCGATGACCATCGATGTCGAGGACTACTTCCAGGTCTCGGCTTTCGCGGAGCACATTCAGCGCAGCCAATGGGACACGATGCCCTGCCGCATCGAGAAGAACATCGACCGGATACTCGCTCTCCTGGCCGATTCGGGCGTACAGGCGACCTTTTTTACCCTCGGCTGGATCGCGGAACGATACCCGCAGTTGATTCGCCGCATCGGCGCTGCCGGCCACGAGCTAGCCAGCCACGGCTTCGCGCATCGGCGCGCGACCGAGCAGCAGCGCGGCGAGTTTCTGGCGGACATTTGTCTCGCCAAGGCGATACTCGAAGACATTTCCGGCCACAGCGTAAACGGTTATCGCGCGCCGAGTTTTTCGGTCGGACCTCAGAATCGGTGGGCGTTCGATTGCATCGCCGAAGCCGGTTATCGCTATAGCTCCAGCGTCTATCCCATCAGGCACGACCATTACGGAGAACCGGACGGGCCGCGCTTTTCGCACGAAAGCTCGACAGGGGTGCTCGAGCTCCCGGTGGCAACGGTACGGATGTTTCGCGCCAATTGGCCCGCCGGCGGCGGAGGGTATTTTCGCCTCTTGCCTTACGCGGTTTCGCGCTGGTCGATTCGCCGGATCAATGCGATCGACGGTAAGCCCGCGATGTTCTATTTCCATCCATGGGAGCTCGACCCCGACCAGCCTCGCGTGGAGGGCGTTCGCGCCAAGACACGGTTCCGCCATTACGTGAACCTCAAGCGGACTGAGCCGCGGCTCCGCCGCCTGCTGGTGGATTTTCGCTGGGATCGCGTCGACCGGGTGTTTCTCAACGGTGTTGGCTAATGGAGGCCGAGGCAAAGCAACCCGTCATCAGCCGGCCTGCGCTACGTCAGGCCGTGGTGCGTGCACTGAAAGCCGCGGACTCGGAGCGCTGGGAGGCGTTTGTCCGCCGCTGCCCGAAGGCGACTTTCTTTCATCGCATCGGCTGGCGCGAGGTTATCGAAGACGTCTTTCGCCATCGCACCCACTACCGCATCGCGGAGCGCGGCGACGAAATCGTCGGCGTGCTGCCGCTTGCCGAAGTCAAGAGCCGTCTGTTCGGCCATGCGCTCGTCTCTCTGCCGTTCTGCGTTTACGGCGGACCCGCCGCCGACGATGTCGATAGCGAGCGCGCCCTCATCGAATCCGCGAGCGGCCTCGCGCGGTCGCTCGGCGTCGAACACCTCGAGCTAAGAAACCGCGTCGCCCTATGCCCGGGCTGGCCCCGCCAGGATCTTTATGTGACTTTCCGCAAGAGCTTGTCGGCAGACGTTGACTCGAATCTGATGGCGGTCCCGCGCAAGCAACGTGCCATGATCCGCAAAGGGATCAAGAATGGGCTGCGCAGCGAAATCGATGCAACGGTGGACCGATTTTTTGCGCTCTACGCCGACAACGTGCATCGGCATGGAACGCCGCCGTTCGCGAAGCGCTATTTCGCGAGTCTCCGTCGCATTTTCGGCGAATCCTGCGAAATCCTCACGGTACTCGATGCCGATGGAAGACCCATAAGCGGCGTCATGAGCTTCTTTTTCAGAGATGAGGTCCTGCCGTATTACGCCGGGGATACCGCGGATGCGCGCGATCTGGCCGCAAACGACTTCAAATATTGGGAGCTGATGCGGCGCGGCTGCGAGCGCGGCGTTCGGGTTTTCGATTACGGTCGCAGCAAGCGCGGAACGGGCTCGTTCGATTTCAAGAAAAACTGGGGCTTCGAACCGTCGCCGCTCGCGTACGAATACCAACTGCTCAAACGCGACGACGTACCACAGAATAATCCGCTCAACCCGAAGTATCGCGCGTTCATGGCGTTGTGGCGCCGGTTGCCCAGGCCGGCTGCCAACGCACTTGGCCCGCACATCGTGCGCAACCTCGGTTGATCCGCGCGCTATGGAGCCCCTTCTTTTTCTCGTACACCGCATTCCCTTCCCGCCGACGAAGGGCGATAAGGTGCGCTCTTTCCATTTACTCAAGTTCCTCGCGTCGCGGCATCGAGTTCATCTCGGCACATTCATCGATGACTCTGCCGATCGAGTCCATATCCCGAGGCTGCAGGAATACTGCGAAAGCTTCAAGGTTGTCGAGATCAATGCAACACTGGCGCGGATACGCAGCCTCACGGGCTTCTGGACGGGCGAGGCGCTCACGGTTCCCTTTTATAGGGACCCCGCGCTGGAAACATGGGTCCGCAACGTCGTTCGCGAGCACAAAGTCCGCAAAGCGGTCGTATTCTCGTCCGCGATGGCACAGTACATTTCCTCCATCGACGGTCTTCGCGTCGTGGTCGATTTTGTCGACGTCGATTCCGCGAAGTGGGATCAATACGCGCGAACGCGCCGCTGGCCCCTGTCGGCAGTGTTCGCGCGAGAAGGCAAACGCCTACTGGAGTTCGAGCGCGCGGTCGCAAGGCGCGCCGACGCAAGCGTATTCGTGACACAGGGGGAGGCTGACTTGTTCCGGAAGCTGGCCCCTGAGTGCGCGGCTCGGGTGTTCCATGCCGCGATGGGCGTCGACACAGATTTTTTTTCCCCGCACCAGGAGCTGACTAATCCGTACTCTACCGACGAAGAAGCGATAGTCTTCACTGGCGCAATGGACTATTGGCCGAATATCGATGCGGTGTGTTGGTTCGCGCAGGAATCGCTACCGGCAATTGTCGCCAAGCGGCCGCTGGCGCGGTTCTATATCGTCGGAATGAATCCGGCCGCCGCGGTGCAGGCGCTAGCGCGCCATCCCAGCATCGCGGTGACGGGTCGGGTTGCCGACGTGCGACCCTATCTTCAACATGCGCGCGTCGTCATCGCACCGATGCGCATCGGGCGAGGCATCCAGAGCAAGGTGCTTGAAGCGATGGCAATGGAGAGGCCGGTCGTCGTCTCGGCGGTTGCGGCCGGTGCGATTTCCGGCAAGCCCGGATTTGACTATGAGGTGGCGGACAGCGCGCAGGAATTCGCCCGGAAAACGATCGATCTCCTGAAGGATTCGCACGGTCTTGCGATCGGCAGGTCTGCCCGGGCACGCGTGATGGCCGACTATCGCTGGGCGACCAATCTCGAACCGTTTGCCAGGCTCCTGGGCATGGCCGACATGGCAGGAGCTGCCACGCGATGATGCCGGAGGCTGAAGTGATAACGCGCATTCCGCGCGCAGGCACCGACACGGCGGCCGCAGATTTGCCGCGAGATCTCGGTCCGCAGATGACGCGCGACAGAACGGGAAAGGTCGCGCTAATTGTCGTGCTCCTGCTTGCGTGTGTACTTGCGCTGTATTGGAAGACGACGCTGTCGATGGTCTTGATCTGGGAGCGCTCCGAAACCTTCGCCCATGGGTTCGTGGTCATCCCCATATTTTGCTACCTTCTATGGCGCAACCGAGACGCGCTCGATGGGCTTGTTCCGAAACCGCATTGGGGCGCACTGCTTGGCATTGCTGCAGCCGGAGTCGTCTGGCTAGTCGGCGAGATTGTCAGCGCAGCCAGCGTGTCGCAGTTCGCGATGGTTGCGATGGTTCCCTTTGCGGTATGGGCGGTGCTCGGTACCCGCATCGCGATGGCGCTTGTGATTCCGCTGGGCTTCCTTTTCTTTGCCGTGCCGTTCGGCGAGTTTCTCGTTCCCACGCTCATGGATTGGACGGCGGATTTCACCGTCGCCGCGCTCCGCGCGAGCGGTATCCCCGTGTATCGCGAGGGCAACTTTTTCATCATACCCAGCGGTGCGTGGTCCGTCGTCGAGACCTGCAGTGGATTGCGCTATCTCATCGCGTCTCTGATGGTTGGCTGCCTTTTTGCGTACCTTTCCTATCGCTCAACTCTTCGGCGCGCCGTGTTTATCGCGGCTTCGGTGCTTGTTCCCATCGTTGCCAACTGGCTTCGCGCCTACATGATCGTCATGATCGGTCATCTGAGCAGCAACAGGCTGGCTGCGGGCGTAGATCACCTGATCTACGGCTGGGTCTTTTTTGGTATGGTGATCGCGCTGCTGTTGTGGATCGGCGCTCGCTGGCGGGAGGACGATGCTCCGGTTCCAGCTTCCGCCGGTCATTCGAACGCGGTGCACGCTGTGGCGAATGCACGCCCGGCGCGGCGAGTCTGGACGGCGGCGCTGGCCGCGCTGGGCCTCATGTTGATCTGGCATCCGCTTCGCGCTCATTTAGACCCGAGTGGAAACGAAGGGCACGTCCATCTGGAGCAACTCGCGGGCCAGGCAGGCTGGGTTGCGGTTCCCGACGCGTTTTCCGATTGGCGGCCGGACGTTTCCCGCGCTCGCGCCGAAGTGCGCCAGACGTTTGTAAGGGGATCGGAACGTGTCGGTCTCTACGTGGCTTTTTATCGGGGCCAGACGCACGATACGAAGGCGATTACGTCGACGAATCAGCTCGTTGTTTCGATGAATCCGGTATGGCGGCTGGCAGGCGCCGCCAAGCTTTCGGCTGACGTCGGCGGCGTGATGCGGGATGTGCAAGCAGCCGTTGCCGCCAGCCAGCGCGAGCGCCTGGCGGTATGGCAGTGGTACTGGGTAGATGGCGCGGTGACGTCGAGCGACGTCACCGCCAAGATGTATCAGGCAATTTCGGTGCTTCGCGGACACGGCGATCCCGTGGCATGGGTGGTTGTCTATACGCCGACCGAAAGGGGTGAGCCGCAGGTCCGCGCGACGCTCCAAGCCTTTACTGCCGACATGCGCGGACCGATCGACGCAGCGTTGAGGCAGGCGGCTACGGAATGAACGCGAGTTCGAGCTTCGCCACAGCCGACCCGCGCCCGCTGATTGCGCACGTCGTCTTCCGCTTCGACGTCGGAGGCCTGGAGAATGGGGTTGCGAACCTGATCAATTTTCTCCCGTCTGAAGCGTATCGGCATGCGATTGTCGCATTGACCGAAGTCACGGATTTTCGCACGCGCATCCTGCGCAACGACGTGGCCTTCGTGTCATTAGAAAAGGGACCGGGCCACGGATTCCGGCTGTTTCCGCGGCTCTTCCGGCTCTTCCGCGAGCTTGCACCCGCCATCGTGCACACGCGTAATCTCGCAGCATTGGAGGCGACGGTGCCCGCGTGGCTCGCTGGCGTGGGCGTACGCGTGCACGGTGAACATGGGCGTGACATCGGCGATCTCGACGGCTCCAATCGAACGTATCAGTGGGTACGCCGCGTCTACCGCCCTTTTGTCAGCCGCTATGTCACCGTGTCGAAGGATCTCGAGAATTATTTGTGTGGGGCCATCGGTGTGGACCATCGTCGTATCGAGCAGATCTACAACGGCGTGGACACCATTCGGTTCGCACCGGGTCAGGGCGCTCGCATTCCGATCGATGGGTGCCCATTCGCGGATCCCAACCTATGGCTGGTCGGCACAGTGGGACGCCTGCAATCAGTCAAGGACCAGGTGACCCTGGCCGAGGCTTTCGCACGCGCAGTTCGCAGCGATCCATCGGGCCGCATGCGACTCGTAATCGTAGGAGACGGTCCACTCAAGGCCCGCGTGGAGCACGTGCTGGAGACCGCGCGATGCCGGCATCTTGCGTGGCTACCAGGCGAACGCTCCGATGTTGCTGAAGTACTTCGCGGCCTGGATTGCTTTGTGCTGCCTTCGCTTGCTGAAGGTATTTCGAACACCATCCTGGAAGCGATGGCAACGGGGCTCCCCGTTATCGGGACTCGCGTAGGTGGGAATCCAGAGCTGATCGAAGATGGATTGACGGGGCGGCTGGTGCCGCCCGCGAGTAGCGAGTCGATGGCACGTGGTATCGCCGACTATTTTAACGATCCATCAATGGCACGTCGGCATGGACGTGCGGCGCGACAGGTTGTTATCCAGCGCTTCAGTCTCGAGCGGATGATCGCCGACTACGTTTCGCTTTACGACGGTCTGCTGGCGCGCCGTTCGGGCTCGCCGGTGCGCGCCGGCGCGAGCGGCTGACGAGAAGCGGAGGCGTCCAGACCATGTGCGGCATCACGGGCATTTTCGAAACGCGGGCACGCAAGGAGATTTCGCGCGAGGTTCTCGCGCGGATGAACGAGACGCAGCACCACCGAGGACCGGATGACGGTGGTTACCACCTCGAGCCCGGAGTGGGCCTCGGGCATCGCCGGTTGTCGATCATCGACATCGCAACGGGTCAGCAGCCCCTTTACAACGAGGATGGCAGCGTCGTCGTAATCTTCAACGGGGAAATCTATAACTTCATGGAGTTGATTCCCGAGCTGACCGCGCTCGGCCATGTATTCCACACCAAGAGCGATACCGAGGTGATCGTACATGCATGGGAGGCGTGGGGCGCCGCATGCGTCGAACGATTCAGAGGGATGTTCGCGTTCGCGCTTTGGGACCGGAATCGGGAGACGCTATTTCTCGCCCGCGATCGTCTCGGGGTCAAGCCGCTGCATTACGCGCTCCTGCCTGACGGAAAGCTTATTTTCGGCTCCGAGATAAAGTCGTTGCTTGCGCACGGCGGCCTTTCCAGAGAAATCGATGCGTGCGCTGTCGAGGAATACTTCGCGTTAGGTTATGTCGCAGAGCCTCGCACGATCTTTCGCATGGCGAGGAAACTGCCCGCGGCGCATACGCTTACCTGGAGGCGGGGGCGACCGCTGCCCGAGACGCGCGAATACTGGAATGTGCGCTTTACGCTCGACAACCGACTAAGCGTCGGCGACGCATGTGAAGAGCTCAATTCGCGGCTTGCCGAATCGGTCCGGTTACGAATGATCTCCGAGGTGCCTCTGGGGGCGTTCCTTTCCGGTGGCGTCGACTCCAGCGCCGTGGTTGCGAAAATGGCCGGGTTGTCGGCCGAGCCCGTCAATACGTGCTCGATCGCATTCTCCGATCCGGCGTTCGACGAGTCGTCTTTCGCCCAGGCTGTTGCGAATCGCTACCAGACCAATCATCACGTAGATCGAGTCGACAGCGACGATTTCGACTTGATCGACACGCTGGCGTCGCTTTACGACGAACCGTACGCAGACAGCTCGGCAATTCCGACCTATCGTGTCTGTCAGCTCGCCCGCAAGCACGTGACTGTCGCACTCTCCGGGGATGGCGGCGATGAAAGCTTCGGAGGCTACCGTCGCTATCGCCTTCACACCCTGGAGGAACGGTTGCGCGCTTCGCTTCCGTTGGGGCTGCGCAGCCGCCTCTTCGGTCATCTGGGCCGGGCTTATCCCAAGCTCGACTGGGCCCCGCGCCCGTTCCGCGCCAAGACTACGTTCGAGGCATTGGCGCGCGACTCGGTCGAGGCCTACTTCAACACGGTATCGTTCTTGAACGATCCGATGCGGAATCGCCTTTTCAGCCAATCCTTCAAAGCGCAGCTCGGCGGCTACAACGCGATCGACGTTTTCCGCCGCCATGGCGCGCGGGCGCAAACCGACGATCCACTTGCGTTTGTTCAATACCTCGATCTGAACACTTACCTGATCGGGGACATCAATACCAAAGTCGACCGTGCCAGCATGGCTCACTCCCTGGAGGTGAGAGAGCCTCTAATGGACCATCGGCTCGTCGAATGGCTTGCGACACTGCCGTCGTCGTTGAAGATCCGGCACGGTGAGACCAAATTCCTTCTCAAGAAAGCGAGCGAACCTCATTTGCCCCGCGACATTCTCTATCGAACGAAGATGGGATTCGCGGTACCTCTTGCGCGGTGGTTGCGCGGGCCCCTGCGACAGCGGCTACGCGAGCGTCTAGGCGGTGACACGCTGGTCGAGACGGGCTACTTCGAGCGCAAGGTGTTGCGTGAGCTGGTCGATGGTCACCTTTCGGGCACTCGCGACTACAGCACACCGCTCTGGACCTTGCTTATGTTCGACGCGTTTCTGCGCAATATCACCGATGCAAAGGCGATGCCCGCCGGCGCAAAGAATCCGGCGCTGGTTTAGCGCATGCGCATCCTTTACCACCACAGGACGGCGTCCCGCGATGGGCAGTCGACTCACATCGAAGAGATGATCCGCGCATTGCGAGGGCTGGGGCATGAGGTGGCCGTAGCTGCACCTGACGTCAAAGATTCAAGTCAGGCAGGTGGCAGTCCCGGCTGGACCGGGAGCCTGAAGCGGGCTCTGCCGAAGCCCTTGTACGAAATGATGGAGCTCGCCTATTCGGTGGTCGCTTACCGCCGTCTCCGACATGCCATTCGCGCCTTTCGACCGGAAGGCATCTATGAGCGGTATAACCTCTTTCTCGTCGCTGGGATCTGGGCGCGGGCGCGCTTCGGGCTCCCGCTCGTGCTCGAAGTCAATGGTCCCGTGGCGCTCGAGCGGCGCATCTATGGGGGCCTTTCGCTCGCTTGGCTGGCGGATTGGGTAGAGCACTATGTCTGGCGCCATGCGGATGTCGTGCTGCCGGTGACCCAAGTGTTGGCCGAACACATCATCGCACAGGGCGTTCCATGCGAGCGAGTCGTCGTCATTCCCAACGGAGTGAACGTGGCCGATTACTCGGCGATTCCAAGCACGGATGAAGCGAAAAGTCGGCTGGGCTTGGGCGGACGCCTCGTCATCGGGTTTACCGGCTTTGTCCGCGAATGGGATCGACTGGATCGCATTGTCCGCTGGCTCGCGGCTCACCCAGGACCCGAGCGAACGCATCTCCTGATCGTGGGCGACGGTCCGGCACGCGCAGAAATCGAGGCGTGTGCAGCAGCGTGCGGGGTTTCCGACCGCGTGACGTTCACTGGCGTCATCCGCCGTGACGAAGTACCTTCGGCCGCCGCGGCCTTCGATATCGCGCTGCAGACTGCGCTCGTTCCTTATGCTTCGCCGTTGTGTCTGTTCGAGTACATGGCACTCGGCAAGGCCATCGTTGCGCCCGACCAGCCGAACCATCGCGAAGTCTTGCGCGGCGGTATCGACTCGCTGCTATACGATCCGGACGATCCTGCCGGCATCGAAAAGGCTCTTGATGCGCTGTGCTTGGACCCGGTACTGCGCAGGCGGATCGCCGCGGCCGCCCCCGCCACAATTACGGAGCGAAGGTTGACCTGGGGCGACCATGCGGAAAGGGTTATGAATCTCTTCTCCCGTCTTGCGCGGGAGCGTGCGTACAAGCAGCCCGCACCAGCACAAGCGCAATAGGACCATCGGGCCGCGATGAACGCAAATTCAATTGCGCACCGACGCTAACCAATGCAAATTCTCACGTTTACCTCGCTTTATCCGAACAGCATCTTTCCGGAGAACGGAGTGTTCGTCGAGGCTCGATTGCGCCAGTTGCTCGGACACAAGCCGGCATACGAAGCGCGAGTCGTTGCGCCGGTGCCCTGGTTCCCGTTTCGGGGCTCGCGCTTCGGGCTGTACGGCAGAATGGCGGCAGTACCAAGGCGCGAGGTTTTGAATGGCATCTCGATCGAACACCCTCGTTACGTCGTCGTGCCGAAATTGAGCTGGATGTTCACGCCGATTACGATGGCGGCACAAAGCTATCCCACGCTGCGCAAGCTGATTGCCGAAGGTTTCGACTTCGATCTTATCGACGCGCACTATCTGTTTCCCGATGGCGTAGCCGCGGCTATGCTTGCGCGTGCTTTTCGCAAACCGTTCACAATCACCGCGCGCGGCAGCGACGTCCGCGTCCTGACCAAATACAGTCTTGCCCGTCGCCAGATATTGTCCGCGATTCATCGCGCCGCGCAGGTCATTACCGTATCGGCGGCACTTCGGAATGACCTTATTGCGCTCGGGGCCGACGGCGCTCGCATCCGCGTGTTGCGCAATGGCGTAGATCTATCGATGTTCAGCCCCGGGGACCGTGTCGCTTGCCGCACCGCAATCGGACTTTCCGGCAAGTCGGTCGTTGCGTCGGTGGGAAGGTTGGTCGACCTGAAAGGACACGACCTCGTCATCCGCGCGATCTTGAATGTACCCGACGCAACGCTGGTCATCGTTGGAAGCGGACCTGAAGAACGTCGATTGAAGGCGCTGGCCCAGGATCTAGGCGTCGCGAAGAGGGTTCGCTTCCTCGGCCAAGTCGGGCAGGACCACCTGCGCGACGTGTACACAGCTGCTGACGTGCTGGTCCTCGCTTCGCGCCACGAAGGGTGGCCGAACGTATTGCTCGAAGCGATGGCCTGCGGCTGCCCCGTTGTTGTCACCGATATCGGTGGCATGCGCGAGGTCGTGCAGTCATCGGATGGCGGAATCCTTGTCGAGAGCCGCACTCCGGAAGCCCTCGCTTCCGGAATCACAAGCATGCTCGACCGGCCTCCCGGGCGTGAGCGTACGCGTCGGTATGCCGAGGCATTCAGTTGGGATACGACTTCGGACGGCCAGAGCGAAGTCTTCGAACGAACTGCCTCTTCGGGTCTCGTCAATGCCTCAGGTATCGTGAGATGCTGACCGACGGGTCAGGCTTCCAGCGGCATCCGCCAGACTTGGCCGCAATCCGACCCGCTCGGCCCGGTATTGCTGATCCGGGACAATAAAGCTTCTCGATGCGCGACGTCATTATTTTCTTCCTGGTCGGCATATGCGCCGCTGTCGCGCTCGTTCATCCATGGGTCGGAATCATGGGCTGGACCGTGATCAGCATTATGAATCCGCACAGGTATGCCTGGGTCGCGTCGACGTCTCATGTGGCGGCGGCGGTGGCGATCGCGATTTTTCTCGGCCTGCTTATCACGCGCGATCGGGTGCGACTCATCCTAGCGCCCGCTACGCTTGCTTTAGTGGCATTCATGATATGGATTTGCGTGACGCTGCCGTTTTCCATTCACCTGGATCTCGGTATCGAGCTGTGGTCGCGCGCACTGAAAATCGATCTGATGATCCTTGTCGCACTGGCGGTACTTCATTCGCACAAACATGTCATGGCGCTCACATGGGTGCTGGTGGGCTCGATCGGTTTCTACGGCTTTAAAGGCGGCATCTTCACGATTGCGAGAGGAGGTGACTTTCACGTCTGGGGTCCGCCAGGCAGCTATATCGAAGGCAACAACGAGCTGGGCCTCGCTTTGATCATGACGATCCCCCTCATGCGCTTTCTTCAAATGCAGCATAAATCGCGCTGGGTGAAGCATGCCTTGACACTGCTAATGGTCCTGAGCGCAACCGCCGCGCTCGGAACACAGTCGCGAGGTGCACTGCTGGCGATTATCGCAATGTCGGTGATGGTGTGGCTACGCGGCGGGAGCAAGGTGCTGGTAGGTGCAATGACCGTCCTGGTGGCGGCGGCGCTCCTTGCGTTCATGCCCGAGCAGTGGGGTACACGAATGTCGACCATCTCGGAATACCAGCAGGATCAGTCGGCGATGGGCCGGATCAACGCCTGGTGGATGGCGTGGAACCTGGCGAAGGACCGTTTCTTCGGCGCCGGTTTCGCCGCAAACGAGCCCGATATGTTCGCCTTGTACGCACCAATTCCAGGGGACGTCCATGCGGCACACAGCATCTATTTCCAGGTTCTCGGTGAGCACGGCTTTGTCGGGCTCGCGGTGTTCCTGCTGATTTGGGTGTTTGTCTGGTGGTCGGCAGGTTGGCTGCGTCGCAATGCTCGCAAGCAGGTGGAATCGGTGTGGGCGGCAAATTTGGGCGCCATGTGCCAAGCGAGCCTTATGGCCTACGTCGTTGGCGGCGCGTTTCTTAGTCTGGCGTATTTTGACTTGCCGTACAATCTTCTGGTGCTGGTGGTTGTGGCAAGGCGATGGGTGGAAGAGAGAGGCTGGGAGCGCGATGCCGCCGTATTGCCCGAGAAAGATTCGCGGCCAGTCTCGAGCGTGACGTAATCGTGAGCACGTTTGCACTTTTTTTTCGAGCTCTGTCGCCTGCGGGCATACACGCGCGCCTGTCGATCCTTATTTTTCATCGCGTGCTGCCGGCGCGCGATCCTCTGTTCCCTGATTTACCGGATGCGCAACGATTCGACGATATCTTGCGGTGGATGAAGTCATGGTTCAACATACTGCCGCTGGATCAAGCCGTGCGCCGACTCGCTGAGGATACGTTGCCGGCTCGAGCTGCAGCGATCACTTTTGATGACGGCTACGCAGACAATTTCACGGTTGCGCTGCCTGTCCTCCGCCGACGTGAACTGACGGCAACGTTCTTCATTGCGACGGGTTTCCTGGACGGCGGCCGGATGTGGAACGACACGATCATCGAGGCTATACGCCACTGCCATTCGCCGGTGCTCGACCTGAGAGATGTGGCTCTCGGTCACTACGTCCTGGCAACACCTCGCGACCGTAGGGCGGCGATCGAGACGCTTATCGCTGGAGCGAAGTATCTTGCAGCAGATGAGCGGAGCGCATTGGCCGAACGCATCGCCGATCGCGCAGGCGTGGAACCGCCCGCCGACCTCATGATGTCGTCGCGGGAAGTACAGCAGCTGCGGCACGCCGCCATGCAGGTCGGCGCGCATACGGTCTCGCATCCAATGCTCACCAAGCTTACGCTCGACGATGCGCGATTTGAAATCGCAGAGGGCAAGATGCGACTCGAGGACCTTTTGCAAGAGCGGGTCGGCCTTTTTGCCTATCCGAACGGGAAGCTTGGCGAAGACTACGTTGAGGAACATACAACGTTGGTGCGCGAGATCGGCTTTGACGCGGCAGTGTCCACGAACTGGGGAGCCGCAACGCGTGATACCGATCTCATGCAGCTGCCACGGTTTACGCCATGGGACAACACCCGACCCATGTTTGCTGCCAGGCTTGCGGCGAACCTGGTCCGAGCGCAGCGGCCCGCAGTGGGATCTGCGGGCAATATGAGCCTCAGCGGCCCTGCAAACCCCTCACAGAGAGCCAGTTTCAAGTGATCCAAAACACCGAAACGCAGGCTTCGAGCCTTTCCGCATGGCAACAGCAAGGCGAAAATGTTCTCGTTCTGCAGCCGTTCATGGACAGCGTCATCGTGGGAGGCGACGGGTGCTTCCTCATCGACGCCGACGGCCGGCGAATTCTGGATCTGGCGGCGGGCCAGTTCTGCACTATCCTCGGACACAACCATCCAAAGTTCGTGGCTCGCTTGCAGGAGCAGGCGGCGAAGCTGGTGCATCTGGGAGATCAATACGTGTCGCCCGAAGTGATGGGCGCCGCGTCACGTCTGGCCGGGATCGCGCCCGGCGACCTGAACAAGGTCGTCTTGCTTTCGACAGGATCCGAGGCCAACGAGTGTGCCATGCGCATGGCGAAAGCCGTTACAGGGCGAACCGGAATGCTGGGTTTCACGCGCGGATACTATGGAATTTCCCTGGCGACGCATAATCTGAGTTCGATCTCCGATCATCCGGGCAAGCACGATTTCCAGCCGGCCCCGATCAATCAGTTCAAGCTCCTCACGCCTACGTGCCATCGATGCCCGATTCAAAAAGAGTATCCGTCTTGCAACATCGCCTGCCTCGATGCGTCGCTGGAGCTCATAGGGCAACATCTTGAGAACGTTGCCGCGGTCATCGTCGAGCCGATTATTTCCGCAGGTGGCATGATCGTCCCGCCCAGGGACTACCTGCAAAAGCTGTATGAGACAACGCGGAAACTGGGAATTCTGTTCATCGCCGATGAAGCTCAAACGGGACTCGGGCGCTGCGGTCAATGGTTCGACATCCAGAGCTATGGCATACAGCCCGACATCCTCGTGGTTTCAAAGACCGTGGCTAATGGCTATCCCGCCGCGGCGGTCATCGTTTCGGACTCGGTAGCTCGCAGCCTTGAGGCGCGGCATTTCACGCACCTCTCCAGTCATCAAAACGACCCTCTTGCTGCCGCGGCCATATTGGCCGTCGTCGATGTCGTCGAAGAATCCGGTCTCGTCGAGCACAGCCGTACGATGGGCGAATACTTTATGACTTTGCTCCGAAAGCTCAAGGAGAAACACTCGATCATCATCGATGTTCGCGGACGCGGATTGATGATAGGAATCGAGCTTTCACCGGACTTGGACGAGAGGGGAGACCTGGCCTTCAAGGTGGCCATGCTATGCGAGCGCAGGGGGCTGCACATTACGTTCAGCTACTACGAGCCCGTGCTCCGCGTCATTCCGCCGCTGGTCATCACAACCAGTGAAATCGATCTGGCTGTTTCGATTGTCGACGATGCCTTGACCGCCCTGGAATCCGGTAGTGTTCGCCTGGAGGACATCATCCCTCAGAATTGCAGAAGCGGCGATTTCATCAAAGGAATGATAAAGACATCGCCGACCGCGCTGCTAAGAAAAATGTGGAGGACGTCTCCGCAACAATGGCTGAACAAGCTCAGGTCGATGCGAGAAAATGGATGAAAAGAGTGCTGATGGTGGCATTTCACTATCCGCCGTGGAGCGGTGGGAGCGGGGTACATCGCACGCTGAAGTTCACAAAGTATCTGCCCGAGTACGGGTGGCAACCCGTGGTTCTCACGGCAAGTCGGCGAGCTTACAACGAGCATGGCGCTTCGGCATCCGCGATACCCGAGGGCGTCGAGGTGGCGCGGGCTTTCGCGTTGGATGCGGCCCGACACCTTTCCTTTCGCGGTTCCTACTTGCACTGGACGGCGCTTCCGGATCGGTGGATCAGCTGGTGGCCGGGCGCGGTGATCGTGGGCAGACGTTTGCTCCGACGTTATGCTCCTGATGTGATCTGGTCGACGTTCCCTATCGCGACGGCACAATTGATCGGGCTGTCGCTGCATCGTCTGAGCGGTATTCCGTGGGTCGCCGATTTCAGGGACCCGATGACGGAGGTCGATCCACAAACGGGAGAAGAGTTTCCTGAAGACCCAGCGATCCGGCGCTTCAATAGGCTCATCGAGCGACCGACCTTAAAGCATTGCAGTCGAGCGGTGTTTACTACGCCGGGGACCCTTTCGATGTACGAGAGCCGTTTCCCTGAAATCCCGAAATCGCGCTGGGCGGTCATTCCCAACGGTTACGACGAAGAAGATTTTGCTGCAGCCGAACGCGCCGTGCTCCCTCGCTCGTCCGATCGCGGCCCCGCGGTGTTGGTCCACAGTGGAGTGCTCTATCCGGTGGCGCGCGATCCGAGCCATTTTTTCGCAGCGCTGTCGGACCTCCGTCGAGACGGCCGGATATCGCCCGCAACCGTCAAGATCGTGTTGCGTGGCTGCGGATCGGAAGAACTCTATCGCCCGCAACTTCGCAATCTTGGAATCGACGACATTGTGTTTCTCGAGCCTGCGATCTCCCACCATGATTCGCTGGTCGAGATGCTGAACGCAGACGGTTTGCTAGTCTTCCAGGCATCCAATTGCAACTGGCAGATTCCGGCAAAGTTGTACGAGTGCCTGCGCGCAGGTCGGCCGATTTTTGCCATGACCGACCGCAAAGGAGATACCGCTGGCGTACTGAAATCGGAAGGCATCGATTCGATCGCCGCTCTCGATTCGAAGGCCGAGATTGCGGAGGGTTTGCAGAGATTTCTATCTTCTGTAGGGCAGGGAAGCGACCGCGTGAGCTCCGGAAGCCGCCATTCGCGCAAGGCCAGAACGAAGGAACTCGCCGATTTGCTGAACTCGGTTTCCGCTTCTTAAACCAACTGAAAATGTACAATCACGAATCGCAGCATCGGAGGGCCCCAATGGGTGCGTCGTATCTTGCTGAAGGCGGGCGGACACAATATCCGGAAATCGACCGCCGTGCCGGGTTGTCGCTTCGCGAATTCCGGCGAGATTACCTGTATCCCGGCAAGCCCGTGGTGATTACCGGAGCCATCGAACGCTGGAAAGCCCGATCGACGTGGACGCTGGATTACTTCCGGACACGCTATGGAGAGTCATTGGTCACCGTGTATCGACTGGACGGTGAGCGCTATCGGCCGGAAGGCACGGAAATGCTGACCCTGTCTGCCTTTATCGAAGCGATCGAAGGCAACGATTTCCAAACCTATCCTCGTTACGTACGCGATGATTGGCGCTTGTTCATGGCTCACAAGGAGCTTTTGACGGACTACGAGATCCCCAAGTATTTTTTTGACTGGTTTGCTTTCCTGCCTCCGTTCATGAGGCTCATATATCCTCGGATCTTCATCGGGCCGCGCGGTGCACTTACCCCACTGCACAGGGACATATGGAAAACGCACGCCTGGTTAGCCCAGCTGGTGGGGAGAAAGCGATGGGTCCTATTTTCCCCTGACCAGGATGAACTGCTCTACGAGTATAACGTGCAGCCCCATAAGCCCGATCTGCAGAAATTCCCGCTTTTCGGCAAGTCACGGCCGGTCGAATGCACCATCGGTCCGGGAGATATTATCTTCGTTCCCAGCGGCTGGGCGCACGAGGTCACCTCGCTCGACGCCACGATCTCCATTACACATAACTATATGGGACCCGGGTGTTTCAAATCGAGTCTCGCAGGCTCCGTAAAGACGCATGTACTCGACCGTATACAGAGGCGTTTTTCCCAGTGAGCATCGCCGCTGCGCGCATGAATGCGACAGGCCTAACCGCGGACCCAGTTGACCTCGCATCGATCACGACCGCATGTGTCGAAGACGCGACAGAGTTCCGAGCGTTGTCGAAGGATTGGCAGCTGCTCTATGAACGGTGCCCAGGAGCTACGCCCTTCAACAGCTGGGAGTGGTTGTTCAGCTGGTGGCAAGCTTATGGCAGCGCGCGACAACTTCGATTGCTGGTGTGGCGCGTCGACAACACTTTGATCGGGGTGGCGCCACTGTACCTCGCTTCGGAAAAGACCCGGCTCGGGACCGTCTGTCGAGTCCTGAGGTTCGTGGGCGACGGGAGCTTCGATTCGGATTACTTGGGATTGTTGATCCAACCAGGGGCGTACGCGCTCCTCGCCCAGCGTTTCGGCGAATGGCTGTGCGATAGCCGGGAATGGGATGCGCTGGTCCTGCGGGAACTGCCGGAAAACTCCGCGCTGCCCGAGGCACTGCGCGACGCGGCCAACCGGGAAGGCTTGCAGTGGCGGCTCGAGCACGGTCGATGCGGCGTGCTCGACCTGCCGCGTACTTTCGAGGAATACCTGCGGGCACGACAATCGCGATTTCGAACCAAGCTGCGCTCACTATTGAAACGACTCGACGAAGGCGAGCTCGTGTTCGAAAGCCGCTGCGAGCCGCGCGAGCTCAGGCGGCGATTGCGCTCGCTGTTTACCTTGCACCAGAGTCGATGGCAGGATGCCGGGACTCCGGGCGTGTTCGGCGGTGTAGCCAAGCGCCGTTTCTATGCGCATTTCGTCCCGCGCTTCGCCCGCAGCGGCTGGCTGCGCCTCTATTCGCTTCGGAACGGTACGAACTACCTGGCTCACCAGCTCTGCTTCGGAGGCGACGGCATAACATACCTTTTGCAGGAAGGCTTCGACGTGTCCAATCCCGCTGCAAGTTATGGGCAAATGTTGCGAGCTGCCGTGGTTAGGGATCTGATTGAGCGCGGCGAAACCCGCTACGATTTTCTCGGCGGATTCTCGAAACACAAGGAAGACTGGGGCGCGCAAGAGGGAAAGACTGTTCACCTCGTGCTCGCACGCAGGCATTGGCGCGGATGGTTGTATTTCAACGTGCCCCTATGGCGTGAGCGATTGGCCGTCGAGGCAAAGCGTGTATTGCCTGGCGCCGTGCTCAATCGGCTGCGGCGGACCACCGCAATGGGCTCGTAGCCACGTGTCGAACCTCAGCGAGCTTTTGGCAGGATCCGGACGCCGTTAATGAATCGTGAGCTCGCCGAACTGAAGGGGACTTCGTTCTCGATCGGGAAACGCGAACGAGGCGAGAGCTCTCAAGCTGGCTCGACGGCGAAGGCGCAATCTTCCAAGCTCGGGTCCCCGTCGGTGTTCGTAATGAACCCGTATTACAGCGGGATCGGCATAGCACGGAGCTTGGACGGACGCGGTGTGCCGGTGTTCGCGTTGACCTCCGAGCGAAACGTTCCCGGTGCCAGATCGCGCTACTTCAAGGGCGTCTACGTCGTGCCCAACGGGCGTGACGAGCCTGAGCAGCTTTGTCGGCGCCTTCTGGAGATTGCGGCAGAACGTGGCGACGGCCAAAAGCCAGTGATCTTCCCAACGAGGGATTTTGACGTACTATTTCTCCACGAGTACCGGGAAGCGCTCGGCCCGCGCTATCTGCTTCCTCAACCCGGCGATTCGTCGATCATTCGGATGATGGACAAGTTCGAATTGGCCGCCGTCGCGGTGCAGCTCGGTATTGCGACGCCCAGGACCGTGAATTGCGGCTCTGCAGCAGACATCGAGCAGCAAGCGCCGGCGTTACGGTTCCCACTGATCGTCAAACCACGCTTTGCCTATCAGTGGCGACGCAGCGGTATTTGGGAGAAGGTCGGCGCGCAAAAGGCGATCATTGTCGAAACTGCGGAAGAGCTCCGCGCGCTCCGTCACCGGCTTGCGGACGTCACACAGGACCTCTTGCTCCAGGAGTACATCCCGGGCGACGACAGCGACATCGTCGTCTGCTGCTGTCACATCGACAAGGATGGCGAACTGATCGGCCACTTCACGGCAAGGAAGCTGCGGCAGAATCCGCCGCTGATTGGTACGGGTTCGGTAGTGGAAGCGACGAAAGTCGCCCAGGTGATTGCGCCGTCGGTCGAACTGCTGAGAGCGTTTGGCTATTCGGGAATGGCCGAGATCGAATACAAGTACGACAAGGCCACAGAAACTTATTTCCTTATCGAGGTCAACCCTCGGCACTGGGATCAGCACGAACTGGGTAATCTGGTCGGGGTGAACCTCACGTGGCTCGCATACGCGGACATGGTCGGTTTTCGACCGCCCAGAGTCACGCCGTTCTACGCGCCCGGGTCGCGCTATAAATGGATCGCGGAAAGCGAGCTGGCCCGAGGAATCGCACGGAAGCTTTGGTTCGAGCTGGCCAGCCTGACCGACTCTAAGCGTCGTTTACGGCAGCGCTTTGACGTTCTCGCGAGAACATATGGCGAGGCGAGGAATCTGCTGGAGGGGAGGAAAATATTCGCGATGTCCAGGCTAAGGGATCCGGTGCCGGGTCTCATCACTTATTTCGGTCTGTTAAGAGATGCCTTTAGGATTTTTGTGGTTCGGCCAATGCGAAAGCCGCGAACGAAGGAGGCGGGCGGCGAGAGTACCCGTTAGAATTGGCGACATGGCACCTGGTCTTGGATCCTTGATCGCCACGCAAAACGAAACGCACAGACAGAAAGGAGTTCCGATCTCATGGAGACGGTTGCGAATCAACAGCCGCGCGAATTTAAGCTGGTCCCGTGGACCAAGGAGGATGCCTTGGCCTATAGGCGTGAGCCGCTCCTCGCCAAACATCGCCTCCACGAACTCGAGCTTTTCAGCGACGACGCCCTGCTCGATCTTCTCGAGCACTATCCGCGGGAACGGTTACAGGCATTTACGATGGGCACCGACCCGCTCGATCGGAGCGATTGGCAGCCCGTCGACACGACGGGAGCTTCGGGCAAAGATCTGATGGCGGCCGTCACCTCTGGCCGGCTCTGGTTCAATGTGCTTCAGGTCCATCTTGTGGACCGGCGCTATCGGGATCTGGTTGACCGGGTATACGGCGAATTGTCGGAACAGTGTCCAGACTTTCGGCCGCATCCGATGTCGTGCACACTCATCATCTCTTCCCCGCGCGCGCTGGTCTATTACCACGCCGATGCGCAGCCCAACTTGCTATGGCAGCTTCGCGGTACGAAACGCGTGTGGGTTTATCCTGCGGGAGACCGGAGCCTAATCGATCAATCGCTAATGGAGGACATCTTCGCCAGCTTTGCGGACGAGGAGGTGCCGTATCGGACCGAGTTCGATGACAAGGCCAAGAGCTTCGAGATGCACCCGGGCGAGGTGCTTTCCTGGCCCCAGAACGCGCCGCATCGTGTCACGAACGTCGAAGGCGTCAACATATCGCTGAGCATCGTTCACGAAACCGAAGAGACCGACCGACGCAAACTGGTGTACTGCGCAAATCGACTCTTTGGCCGCAACTACCACCTCCCGATGCGGTCCACAAAGGAAACAGGCGTGGTCTCGTATCTCAAGCGGCTCGCGTACCGCGTTTGGCGGCGTGCGGGCCTGGTTTACACTCCGCCGCGTCGCGTCTACCTCTCCAAGTTTCGGATCGATCCCCAATCGCCCGGCGGTTTCAGACCGATACCGGATGGGCCGGTGCTGACCGAATTTTCCAAAAAAGACTTCAAGCTGAGGAAGGATTCTTCGGGCAAGATCTCGGTAGAAAACATAAGCGCCGCCTGAGCTATGCCGATCGGTGGGTCGCGAGACCAGATCTGATCGAGGCCCAATCCAGCGGTCCGCCACGATACTGCGCAACTCTCGGGCGACGTGGCCGGGTGACAAAAAAACTATTGCGTTACCGGCCATTTGCCGGCCCTGACGAGCTTCTCTTTCAGGCCGGGAAGATTGAACCCGAGCTCGTAAGCCTTCTTGGCATGGGCAAGCGATTTCTCATATTCTCTAACCTCGAAATAGGCCAGCCCAATGTTGTAATGAAGATTGCCGCTGTCGTCGCCCAGCCGCTCCGCGGTTTCAAACTCCTGCACAGCTTCCGTGGTCTTCCCGAGGCGCATCAAGTAAACGCCATACAGTGTACGAACGGTTGCGTCATCCGGTCTGAAACGGATTGCGCGGTCGAAGTAGCATGGAACGGTAGACTTAGCGCCGAGAGGCTTATCCGTCTTGGTCTTGAATTGCAGGTTCATCATTGCCGCAAGTGCGCGATGATGATTTGGGAATACCGTGAGGGTATAGTGGATATCTTCCGCAAGGTAGCCGCTCTTGCCCGATTTCAGCGTCTCCACTTCTCGCGTGAAGTGAAAATCTTCGACGATCTTGATGTCGAATGGTTTTGCCGTTCGATAATCAAATGGACCAAAAGCCGATGTAAGGGGGCCACAGGTGAACTCGTCGGCAATTGCCACCCGGGACACGAACAGTGCGGCGAGCAGCAACGATCCGACGCATGGGGGCCTACATTGCCAATGTGCGAGGAACGAAAGAATCACCAAACTGTCCTCCAGGAAAAGAGCGCGATGCATTGCGATCGCGATCAAGCGGCCCCCCGTTGCGCCCCACCCATTGCAGACCGGTCGACTGCACTGTCGGGAGGCGATAGAGTATAAGCAAGCGGCGCCAAGGTCGCAACGGTTTCTCTGGCGCGATTTGTCTATTTGCCGGTTTCAATATATAGCGCATGTGCCTTAAGGGATGCGAACCGCGGTTAACTGCAGCATGAGGCTTCCCATAGCCCGTTTAGTTCCCGCGAAATGGCGCGGTGCGATATCGCTCATGTTTGTTGTGGCAGACCATGCGATCTGGTCGCCGATTGCCTATTCACCCCCGTCGTAGATTTGGCGCAGCGCGGCATTCGGAACGTGGGCCGTTTCATGCGCTCGATTGAAATGGGCCTTAGGGCCTTTCGACGAACGGTTAGGATGGAAGGTGAGCGTGTGCGGGCAATCCTGGGCCGGTCCGGAATCAAGATCAAAAGGTTCGTAGTCGATCGCATCCTGGAGCCATTGATCCCGCTGCGGAGATTGGAGTCTTATCTGATCTTTTGGGCGCGTTTGGTGTTCCGCGTTCGCAAGCCGTTCATCATCGGTATCACCGGCTCCGTCGGCAAGAGCACCACGACCGCGATGGTCGCGGCGGTCCTCGCGCATCGGGACGCCGAGCGGATCGTCGGGGCGGTCGGATGCACCTTTTGCAACATGAATGACGACGTCGGGGTGGCAGCTACATTACTTCGCTTCGACTATGTTCTAGAACTCCCTTGGGCCTATCACCGCAGACTTGCGATGATATGCCTGCTGCCGTTCCAGGCCTTGCGGGTCGTCGTGGGGCGCTACCCGAAAGTCATGGTGCTGGAGTGTGGTATAGGTTCGACCGCGAATTTTAACCGCTTGGTCACGATCGCACCGCCGGATGTGGCCGTAGTGACGAGGATTGGAGCCGCTCATCTGGAAATGATAAAGACGGTCGAAGCCTTGGTACAGGAGAAAGGCGCGCTCGTTCGTGCGGTCCTACCGTCGGGCTTGGTCATCCTGGGTCAAGATCACGATTATGTGTCGCAGCTCGAGCAGATGGCGCGTGCGCCGGTAATCAAGGTATCGGGGCAAGGAGTTGACCTGTCGAAAAATATCACTCGCGCTGTATGCCGGCATATGGGCATCCCCGACGATGTCCTGAATGCGGCTCTGAGCGAATTCAAGCCCCCGCACGGAAGGCTGAATCTATTGGAATTCGTTGGCGTGACGGTTATTGACGACAGCTACAACGCAAACCCGCTGTCGATGAAGCTGGGGCTCGACACGCTGGTCCAAACTGCCAGGTCGGGACAGCGTCGGATGGCCATTTTGGGCGGCATGGGCGAACTGGGAGATGAGGCCCCTCGTTATCACGAAGAAGTGGGCGCCTATGCGCGAAGCCGGGCTGACGTATTGGTTGGCGTTGGAGATCTGTCCCAGCATTACGATCCGGATCATTGGTTTGACAGCAGCGATGCGTGTGCTGATGGGATTGAAAGCTTGCTCTGCTTCGACGACTGTCTGTTGGTGAAAGGATCTGCTTCCGCCCGAATGTGGCAGGTTGTCAATAAACTGCGCGAGATAGCTGAGAAGCGCCAGAGTGTGCCATTGCAGACCTGAGTGCCGTCGCCGCGCTCAACGTCAACCGCGGCTCGGATCCGTTGAAGTGAGCGTGATGCTTCCTCGGTATGGCAGCACCAATGCCAAGGCTCGTAAGTTCACTGTTGCCACCTACAGCGATCCCGGTTACAAGATGGAGGTATGCCAATGTGGGCATTCCTAGGCAAGTTTGGGCTGAAGGTGAAGAGGTTCATCGTCGACGTCATCATCGAGCCTTTGATCCCGCTGCGGAGATTGGAGTCTTATCTGGTGTTTTGGGCGCGTTTCGTGTTTCGGGTTCGCAAGCCGTTCGTCATTGGCATCACCGGGTCCGTCGGCAAGAGCACCACCACCGCGATGGTCGCGGCTGTCCTCTCGCATCGAGACGCCGCGCGGATCGTCGGCCCAGTCGGGCACACCTCTGAGAACATGAATGACAATGTGGGTTTGGCCGCCACGCTGCTTCGTTTCGAGAACTTTTATGTCCTTCCCTGGCCTTATCCGCGAAGGTTAGCGATGCTATGCCTGACGCCATTCCGGGCCTTGCGCGTCGTTATCGGGCGTTACCCGAAAGTCATGGTGCTCGAGTTCGGCGTAGGTTCGACCGCGGATTTTAACCGCATGGTCACGATCGCGCCGCCGAATGTGGCCGTGGTGACGAGGATTGGGCCCGCTCATCTCGAAATAATGAAGACGGTCGAAGCTTTGGTGCAGGAAAAAGGCGCGCTCGTTCGTGCGGTCCCACCATCGGGCTTGGTCATCCTGGGTCAAGACCACGACTATATCTCGCAGCTCGAGCAGATGGCGCGTGCGCCGGTAATCAAGGTATCGGGCCAGGGAGTTGAACTGTCGCAGAATATTACTCGGGCCGTATGTCGGCACATGGACGTCCCGGAGGAGGTCGTAAGCTCGGCGCTAAGCGATTTCAAGAGCCCAAAGGGGCGGTTGAATCGGCTGGAATTCGCCGGCATGACGGTTATTGACGACAGCTACAATGCAAACCCGCTGTCAATGAAGCTCGCACTCGACACTCTGGCCCAGACTGACCGGCTGGAACATCGCCGATTGGCCGTTTTGGGCTTCATGGCAGAACTGGGGGAAGAAGGCCCGCGTTATCACGAAGAAGTGGGCGCCTATGCGCGGAGCCGGGCCGACGTATTGATTGGAGTCGGCGATCTCTCCAAGCACTACAATCCGAATTTCTGGTTTGACACCAGCGACTCTTGTGCGGCCCAGATCGAAAGCATGCTCCGCTGCGGCGATTGCCTGCTGGTGAAAGGATCGTTTTCGGCCCGAATGGAGCGAGTAGTCATTAAACTACGCGAGATAGCTGAGAAGCGCCAGCGTGTGTCGTCGCAGGCCTGAATGCCGCGGCAGCGCCCCGGCGTCCGATGACGCGCAAACGCTGCTGTAGCGCGCTTGGCGAACTTTAGGAGAAGGAATTGCCAAATCTTGGCGGGAAGCCAATGCTCGCCGCTCTTAATGGTATCTGGAAAGGTATTGAGTGGCGGCTGCGCTGGCTCGCATGGGAGCTCTACAGTAAGTCCGTGTATCAGCTCGCTTTCTGGCACCGCCCATCGCTTCGCCGAACGGAATTCATCGGAATCACGGGAAGCGCCGGCAAGACCACGACCAAGGACCTGGTCGCGAGCATTCTGGAACGCCATCTACCTAAAGGACTAAAGGGACCAGGAACCTTGAATGGGCCGTACGACGCAGCTCGCCTGGTGTTGAGGACGCGAGCATCAGATGCTTACTGCGTGACTGAGATCGCGATTACTAACGACAACGGCATCGACTTGCCTTTAGCCCTTGTTCGCCCCACGGTGGGCGTGGTGACCAATATCGGTGGCGATCATGTCGCCGCGTATGGGAGTCTAGACGGTGTCGCCGAAGAAAAGAGCAAGCTCGTCAGGTCGCTGCCGGCCACTGGAATCGCGATTCTCAATGCCGATGATCCTCGCGTCCTGGCGATGCAATCGCAATTCTCAGGGCGCACGATTACCTATGGTATGAGCCGTGATGCCATGTTACAGGGGGAGGGAGTCGAGTCTTCATGGCCTGATCGCCTGTCCTTCACCGTCAAGTGGAATGGCGAGTCTGCTCGTGTGCAAACCCAACTCTGCGGCAGTCATTGGGTGCCAGTGGTGTTGGCAGCTTTGGCGACCGGCGTTGCACTGGGGGTTCCGCTCCGTGTTGCGGCGGCGGCGGTAGCTACAGTAGAGCCGTTCGAGGCGCGCATGAGTCCCGTGCAAGGTGACGATGGCGTCACTTTCATCCGTGATGATTGGAAGGCGCCTTGGTGGAGCATCGCGCCGACCTTCGAATTCATGCGGCAGGCTCGTGCCACGCGAAAAGTGATCGTGATGGGAACGATCTCGGATTACTCTGGGCCCTATACGCCGCGGTATGTGAAGGTTGCGCGTCAGGCGCTGGCAATAGCCGACTGTGTTCTATTTGTCGGTCCTCGAGCCTCAGCTTGTTTGCGCGCTAAACGAGATGCAACGGATCAGTTGTACGCGTTTCCCTCACTGAGAAACGCCTCGAGCTTTCTATCAGGCTATCTTCGGCCAGGCGACCTGGTCCTCCTGAAGGGATCCGTCCGCACCGACCACCTGGAGCGACTAATCCTCGTCCGCACAAGCGGGGTAGAGTGCTGGCGTTTGGCCTGCCGCCGAATGTATTTCTGCAATGAATGCAGTCTTGTACACGTAGCATCTGAACCAGCCGCCCTCGTAGAGCTCGAACCCCGCGCTATAGAAACCGCCTCGTCCGATGTTGATCAGTCAACGGTAGTCGTGGTGGGGCTTGGGAACCCTGGCGAACGGCATATCGGCACACCACACAATGTCGGTCAATGCGTGGTGGACATCTTGGCGCAACGCTTCACAGGAAAGTGGACGCGTGAGGGCGATCTGGCGATGATTCTTCGGACTCATTGGGAAGGGCGGCCGATCTGCCTTATGAAGCTTCTAACCTCGATCAATGATGCCGGTCCTACACTCCTGCCGCTCGCGCAGAAACTTGGTTTCAGTGTGAATGAATGCATTCTAGTGCAAGATGATTTGGATCTACCTATTGGAACCGTACGTTCTCGCCATCGTGGCGGAGACGGCGGGCACCGCGGTGTGCGATCGATTGTGCAGGCGTTTCAGGACGACAAGATTCGTCGGGTCAAAATCGGAATCGGTAAACCTCGCGGGGGTCAGTCAATAGATGACTACGTGCTGACGCCATTTCCACCGGAGCAGCTTGCTGCCGTTGATGCCGCCAATCGCGCGGCTGCGGATCAGGTGATTGAGCTGATCCGACAGGCGTCACCTTCGACAATATCGCTAGCGCGTGAAGAGCCAGCATGAATTGGACTTACGAAAGCGGTTTTTGAATCCGAATTAATTTCTTCTCACCCAGCCCTGCGATGACTGGCCTGGGACATCCGATTTCCTTTTCCCAGAACTCCGAATCTTCAAGTAATTGAATTATCAGGGGCAGGTGCGCGTCCTGCGAGTACAGATAGGCCCCCGGCTGGAGGAGTGGATACAAGTACTTGAGACAGGTTCTGGTAGACGACACCAGGTCCACGTCGATGTAGGCCGCAATAATTGGCTGGGAAAATTGCGGCATGGTTTGCTCAAACCATCCTTTCACATACACACAAACATCACTGTCTCCAAACATCGAGACATTTCGCTGAACCTCCCCAAGTGGCCCGCGGTACTGCCCCCCCGAGAAATTTGGAACCTCGCCAAATATCGTGGGTTCATGCTGCTCCGTGTTCTCCGGAAGCCCTTCGAACGAGTCGAACACGAAAAGCTGCCGGTGCGAGTGCTTCGCCGTAATGCTGAACTTCGCCGTGCTGCCACCTTTGAAGCACCCAGCTTCGACCACGCAACCGGGAACGTCGGACGGAACATCCAGTATCGCTTTGGTGAACTGCAACATCTCATCCTGGGTGTGCAGGCAGTCTATTCCGGCATTCACCTCGTAGATTCGCTCGAGAAGGCGCAATCTTGCTGGCAGCGATGCCACGAGCGTTGGAGTCGCCAAAAACCTGACCGCACTTACGGTGTCGTGAAAGTATCTCTGCTGCCAGATTCGGAAAATCAACAAGAGAAATCTGGGCAGCCGTCTTTTTATCGTGGACCTCAGTGAGCCCTGCATCATGAATCCTTCGCTCTGTATTGGACTACCCAAAGCCGAGAATCCGTTGAGATCCTCGGGCTCCGTTGACACTACCGCGCAGAGTGCGCAACCATGTTGGCAATCTCGATTCTAGTGACCTATACTCGGTTTGTTGTTGCGATGCTACGAAGCATTTCGAGCACTTCGCGGCTCCCTTTGCGGTTGAGCCCGAAAGATACGGTGCAATAGGCAAGAGCGCCCATTGCGATCAAAACGCACATGCGTAGCGCGCCTGTTTGCCAATCTGCGAGCAGATATCGGGCTGCGATAACGACACCGTACATGATGACTCCCGCGCCAGCCGCGGGCACCATCGCCGCGAGGATCAGTTTTGGGCGCAGACCAATTACAGGTGAGCTTCGCATCAAAAAAGGGAGAAATACAAGCGGCGATACAACGAGCCAAGCTAGACTTAAGCCGATGAGTCCTCCGGAGTACGCTCCGACGAATAAAAGGGGAGGCGCCACTAACGACCCCCAAATGGTATTTTGTAGGACGATATCGGAGCGGCCCACCCCCTGCACGGCAATTCCGACAAAATTTCCGCCGATCCGCCATGGAATTATCAGAGCCAACACTTGCAAAGGGACCGCTGAAAAGTTCCATTTCGGGCCAAGTATCACCTCCACGATCTCCGGCGCGATGCTGGACATGCCCCAGCAAACCGGGAACGCAAAGAAACTCAAGATCCGAACCCCCAGTAACACATTCTCACCTACCTTGCGAACATGATGTTGCATACTCGAAAAAGCTGGAAACGCCACCGCATTAATAAGACTCGAGATTTTCTGACTCGGCAACGATGCTAGGTGCATGGCGACCGAATAGAATCCGAGGATTTCATTGCCCAGAAGCTTCGCGCAGATGACAGTGTCGATCTGACTAAAAAAAATCCAGAAGACGCCGGCGGCCGTTACGTGCCCCCCGAAGGTCAACAGCGAACGCATCCCCTTGATGGAAAAATGCGGCCAGTGCAAGAACGGCGAGAGCCAATTGATCCCGATGGTTTTCCAGATCTGACTGAGAATGGATCCGGCGACGAGCGCCCACACGCCTGCACCCGCGAAGGCCAACGTAAGCGTTGCGATGCTGCCGACGATTGCACCGGAGAGGTCGAGTAGTGAGCGGTTGCGGAATTCCATTCGCCGTTGCAACTGGGCATCAGGAAGAACCGTGAACGCCGCAAGAACGAATTGCAGGGAAAGAACACGGAGAACCGGGACGACCCGCGGTTCGGCGTAAAAGCCGGCGATGACCGGCGCCGCAAGCGCTAGAAGGGCGGCCAACGAGAAATGGAGGACGAGTATCACGCCGAATACTTTTTGGAGGAGGACTTCGTCGACATCGGATTTCTGAATGACCGCCGCACCGAGGCCGACCTCCGAGAAAACCGAAAAGAATGTGACGAAGACAGTAGCCATCGCAAGAAGCCCATAATCCGCCGGTGTCAGTAGCCGAATTACCACCAGCGTAATCGCCCAAGTGACGACCTGGCTCGCTAGTCGCACGCTGGCGGTCCAGCGAAAGCCGGAAAGGGCTTGCGATCTAAGGCTCATCTATCGAATCCGGCCGATGGTCAAGAGGCATTGCACACAAGAAGTACTGCTTGGTCGTCCATTGCGGCGCGTCCGAAATATTGTGGTTCGCGTGATTGAAGAGCTAACCGGGATTGAATGGCTCGATGCAACGGCCAACCCGGATTGGACGACGTTTGATCGCCTATCGATCACAATAGACCTTTGCGATCGCGGGATGTCTTGCTTCAGCGTATCGGCAACGGAAGCGGGCAGACCGCTGGGGCTGATGCAGACGGGAGGAGCCACGTCCCATCATGCCGGACGATATGCGTAGGTGTTGCCGTCAATATTCGAGGCGTCATACACCCCCTGCCAATAGGCAAGAAAGATATAGCATCCGCTCGCGGGATCGAACTCGCAACCATAACCGCCCAATGTCATCGTAGCGTTGCCGCCGGTCTCTTTGACCATTTGCTGCCGAGACCAGGTGCGGCTAGTTGCATCGTAGAGATAGAACAGACCATTGATGATGCCGCCGCCGGCCCTGCGATTGGTGTTATCCCAGCCGAATGCGGTCAGGAATGCGCTCGGCACCTGCCCGGTCGGCGTCACCTTGACGAAAGTAGATGCGGTCGGATTGGCGCGATTGAGCGTCAGTTCGGAGACGATGGGCGCGCCAGCCCCGGTGTTGCTGATCGAAATGAAGCGGTCGGCAACGGAGTCATAGAACATCTTGTTTTCGTACACCCCGATGGCGAACCCGCCGTTGTGAATCTCCCGGATGGTGTCGCTCGTCGTGTCGTACAACCACGCCATCGCAACCCCTGATCCCCTGGGATCCGTGCCGGTAACAACGATCTTGCCAGAGATGGGATCGGCGATCGCCGCGCCAGCGTTATACCAAGGCACCGTTGCGTTGCCACTGTAGCCATGCGTCCCGATGTTGAAGTCGTACCACCAAATCCGGCCACCCCACTGCGCTTCTGAAATGTTCGCCGCATCCGGACTTCCGACCGGGTGATAAGGCATCCCCTGGGCCTGCATGCAGTAGAGCTTGCGACCGGAAATCGCCAGCATTCCGTACGTATGGCGTGCATAAGGCTTGTTGTCGGCAACGAACCGACCTTTGCTCTGATCCATGTTGGCGAGCGTCATGGCCGAGTAGGCCGTTGAGGGATAGAGGCTCGACCACGTTAGCGTTTGTAGATCGAACGCTCGTATGTCCGTCTCCATGCATGGTCCATGTCCGCCGCCGTTGGTCAGGATGCGCTTAGCGGTCGGATCGGCGACAGTCCCGGAGTAATCGGTAATGCTCGCTCCTCCAGAGACGCTCGCGTTCGCATAGGGCCCGAGATTTCTCACTTTGCCGGCGACTAGATTATCAAGCGGGCTTGTGTTTGGCGGTGTCGGATCAACAGAAAATCTCGCCTGGCCTGAACCGCCTGCGTGCGCGAAGAGTTCAATGGTCTTGCTATGAATCCAGTCGTAGCAATCCTGCGCTCCCGGGATGCCATTGGTTACGGCAATGGCCAACTCGGCGCGCAGCGCGCACAGGTGACTTTGCGTCAGCGTGCCGATGCCCTGATATGGGTACTTCTGATACAGCGTCGTAGTATCCCAGCCGGATTGCGGTCCGCCGCCGTATGAGTCGACTGGAATACCACGCAGGTCGGACGCGCTGGGCGATGTTGGCCCACCGCCACCCGAAGCGTAAAACGCCCACGCATCGGCCCAACTTGTTGCGTTCGTCACGTCCGTGTGGCGGTCGAGATCGTATATCTGGATGTCGACTGCGCCGCCGCTTTTCTTGGGGAACCAGTAATAAGGTGCCGGCCATTGCCGCGGCCATCCAGAAGTCCCGTTGGTCATCTGGATATGACCATCGACCGCCCAATTGAAGACGGACGACCATTCGCTGAAACCCATCGAGACGCCTTGCCCAACCTCGGAGTTGAGCCACGCTGTTTGCCACGGACCGTCGAACGCGGTAATCGTCCACGTCCTGAAGATCGTAGACAACCGCGACGGACCGTTGACGTAGCGCAGTGAGAACGTCAGGTTATTGGTTAGCGCCGTCTGCCAGTAGGCTTTGCTGCGAAGCCAGAGTGGCGTCGCTGTCGGCGTCGTTTTGACGGCGAGGAACAGGTCGCGCAATCCCCAGGCGTATGCGCGCGTCTGGTCGATTCGCATGAGCCCGGGGAAGGAGGTACTCGGCTGGTCCAGCATCACCCAGTCCAGCTTCGCGTGCAGCTCCTCCAGAAAATAAGGATCATCGGTGAGCAACCACGGCATGTTCGCGTTGGCGTACATATGCGCCGCGTCGAGGAACACGTAGCCGGGTTCGCTGCCTTGCGGGTAGACGTGATCGGATGGAAGACTGTTGATCGTCCCGCCGTCACTTTTGAAGCGTTTGGCGCCAGAGACAACGTCGATTGGTGCGCCGGTCGCGTCGTCACGGTAGTGCGTTGCCCAATTGCCACACCACTCACCCTCTGTCCGTACCGAGGTTAGAAGGTTTGCGGCACCGAAGATGGCGTACTGCGCAGCATATTCGGTCGCCAAGCCGACTTGCTCGTTGTCACCGCCACCCGCCATGCCGACGTCGAACCCGCCCCTCGGGTCGACTGGAGCACCCATCGGACCGGGCCATACGACGGCTGAGCTATAGGGATTTAACCCGAACAGCCCGGACGAAGTGAAATTCGGAATCCATCCTCGGGCCTTGAGCGTCGCGGGCGTACGGACCACCGGCCGATCAGAAGACTTATAACGCCACCGCGCATACCACCAGTGACCCGGTACGCTTACCGAATAGATTGCGCTTCCGGCCTTGGTAATCGTCGCCGTATAGGGCGTTGATCTCGGGATATTGGTCGGTGTGCCGTGTGTGGTACGTCCGTACTCGACGACGACCTCGTCTCTCCATCCTACCGCCGGCGCAACAATCCGATTGCCGCGCCGGTCTGCGTCGACGCGGAAGAACACGCGCCAGTCCGGATAGCCCGCGTTCGTTGCCATATAGCACTTCTGCCTGACGAACTCTCCGACGAAATCGCCTATGTCGGTAGCGGACGCACCAGCGAACGTGGCAATGTTGCCGGCTCCGAAATCAAGCGCAATGCTAAGGTCGGCAGGAGGGGGCGATGGGGGGAATGGAAGTCGCGATCTGGAATGTCCCTGCGATGACTGCGCCTGTGCCGGCGCATGCCAAATGCTGAACGCGCCAGCGCCCGTCAGCGCGGCTAGGCGACGGATGAATCCGCGCCGAGAAAATAACGATGCAAGTTTGAGACGGGTGACTCGTAGCATTGACGGGACTTCTTTCGTGTCGTCGTTACGACGGCTTTGAGTGTTGACTACAGGATGTTCAGGGTCAAAATAGTGCTCAGCAGAATTTTAACCGAGTCGTGGCGTCTCCGCCGCGACACGGACGCATGCTACGCTGGCTGCATATCATCCAACGATTGAGAAACTGTCGATGAACATTTGCATTCTCTACGGCGGCAGATCGGGCGAACATGAGGTGTCTCTCAGGTCGGCGGCCTCCGTTGTGAAGAACCTCGACCCGTCGAGATACAGCGCCATGGCCATCGGCATCGACAAGGCCGGACACTGGCATCTTCAGGAAACCATTGTGTCGACCTCGGTACCGGGCCAGGGAGACACGCTGTCCATTGCACCATCACGGCGTCCGGTCTCGATCGTTCCGTCGGACGGAATCCATGTCGGGTCGGACAGGCTGGCCATCGATTGCGTATTTCCCGTGCTGCATGGCTCGTTCGGCGAGGATGGCACGATCCAGGGGCTGCTAGAGATTGCGGGCCTGCCCTACGTGGGTGCGGGCGTGCTGGGAAGCGCCGCCTCGATGGACAAGGAGATGGCGAAACGCCTGTGGCGGGATGCGGGTCTGCCGATCGTTGATTTCGTGGTCGTTGACCGGGCGAGCACAGCGGATGATTGCAGGACCGCGGGCGCGCGAATGGGCTGGCCACTGTTCGTGAAACCATGCGCCGCGGGATCCTCCCTCGGCGCTTCGCGCGTCGTCGACGGCCGGGAACTGGATGCCGCGCTCGCGGAGGCGCTGCGGTTCGACACCCGAGCGCTTCTCGAGCGCTACATCGACGCCAGGGAGATCGAATGTGCCGTAGTTGGCAATTCCGTTCCGCGCGCATTCACGCCCGGAGAGATTGTCCCGAGCGCAGGCCACACGTTCTATGATTACGACGCGAAGTACACGGACCCCGACGGCGCCGCGCTGGTGGCAACGGCCACGCTGGACGCAGCAACCCGGGAGCACATCATGCGCACCGCGGAGGCCGCCTACGCGGCGGTGCGCTGCGAGGGCATGGCGCGGGTCGATTTCTTTCTGGAGCGTGGCACCGGCGCTGTTTTTCTGAACGAAATCAACACGATTCCGGGGTTCACGAGCATCAGTATGTTTCCCCGGATGTGCGAAGCGTCCGGGCTCTCCTACTCCGCTCTGCTGGACACCTTGATCGAGCTGGCGCTCGCGAAGAGTGCCGAGAAGCGAAGCGTTCGCTACGAGAAATGAGTGAAGCGAGAAGCCCCGCATATGCGGTAACGGCCTCATGCGTGACGCTTTCGGTAGGCATCAAGAAACCGCGCAATACGCGCGATCGCCTCGGTCAATTCGTCGACGTTGGGCAAGAAAACAACTCGAACATGGTCGGGATCGGGCCAGTTAAAACCGGTCCCCTGCACCAACAACACTCTCTCCTCACGTAATAATTCGAGGATGAAATCCTGGTCATCCGTGATGGGATAGACTTTCGGGTCAAGCCGGGGGAAGCAGTAGAGCGCCGCTTGGGGCTTCACACACGAAACCCCCGGAATATTCGTCAACAACTCGTGAGCGAGATCGCGCTGCTTGGTCAACCTGCCCTGCGGCCCAACCAGGTCGTCGATGCTCTGATAGCCGCCAAGCGCGGTCTGGATGGCGTATTGTGCCGGCACATTGGCGCACAGCCGCATCGAAGCGAGGATATCGAGCCCTTCTATGTAATCGACGGCGTGACGTTTCTCGCCCGAAATCACCATCCATCCAGAGCGGTAGCCGCAGGCACGGTAATTTTTGGACAGACCGCCAAACGTGACGAAGAGCAGATCGTCAGCGAGCGAAGCAATCGGGGTGTGTTGGCGGCCGTCGAAAATTGTCTTGTCGTAGATTTCGTCGGCATAGACGACCAATTGATGGCGGCGTGCGACCTCGATTATTTCCTTCAACAAATCGTCCGGATAAAGCGCGCCCGTTGGATTGTTGGGATTGATCACTACGATCGCCCGCGTATTCGGCGTAATTTTTCCGACCATATCGGCAATATCGGGAAGCCAGCCCGCACCTTCGTCGCAGCGATAGTGGCGCGGATGACCGCCGGAGAGCGTCACCGCCGCGGTCCAAAGCGGGTAATCCGGTGAGGGCACGAGCACCTCGTCGCCGTTGTTCACAAGACCCTGCATCGCCATCACAATCAGTTCGGAGACGCCGTTGCCGACGAAGATGTCATCGAGTTGCACTCCGGCAATATTCTTGCGCTGGGTTTCGTGCATGATCGCCTTGCGCGCCGCAAAGAGCCCCTTGGAGTCGCCATAACCTGCTGCTGCAGGCAAATTTCGGATCATGTCAACGACGATTTCCTCCGGCGCATCGAAGCCGAACGATGCCGGATTGCCGATATTAAGCTTGATAATCTTGTGACCCTCGTCTTCCATTTGCCTTGCGTGGGCAAGCACGGGGCCCCGAATGTCGTAACAAACGTTGGCAAGCTTGAGCGATTTTTGAAGCGGGTACATGCGAGGTCCAGAGAAGAAAGGAATGATTTATTGCAGAAACTTCAAATCGCCGCTGGCCGATCTGATGTCGGCTTAGGGCCGGGGGGACTTGGCAGTTCGTAGCTGCCTCCGGCCATTCGCCAATAGTGGTGGTACTTCAGTGCGATTTTCAATGCGTACGCGTAGTTGCCGAATTTGAGCTTCCAGGCCCACCACATCAATCGTAAATAGCTCTTTCGCAACACCGGATGCGGAAATCTTCCGTCCGACAACATGGCGGCACTTTGCTCAAAAAGATCAGACTCAAGCGCTGACTGATGCGATCTGGCTGCAGACGCATTCCACTGATCCGGCAAGTCGCCACGAATTGGAATGGGACAAGGGACGTGTCCAGGGTACGCCTGCCAGGGTACCGTCCGAACCGCCGGGTCGAAAAACGCGAGCCATTTGACGTAGAACTGGTGGTAAAGGAAAGGTTCAATGGCATTCGCCGTGAGGCACTCCAGGAACTCGCTGTCGTTGAATGGCATCTGGAATTCAATGCGGTGCTGATCGACAGTATCGAAATGACCCTCCATATGGCGGCGCGGACCGTTCAGAATCAGAAAGATGTACAGCGCACGTAGGCGATCCGGGTAGCCAATTGCTGCGAGTTCGCTGCATAGCCGCGAGTGCAGGTAACCATCGAATTGCCTTGCAAGCTCTGGATTCAGTATCCGCGTTTGAATAATTTTACCTTGTTGGCGCAGGAATACCTCGACTGCACCGGACAAATCGTCCTGACGCAAGAGGCTCACAATTTCGGGACTGAGATACACATGTCCGAGGCCAACGCTTCCGCCTTCACCCGACCAAACCAGATTAGGACGCTCTGGCATCTGGGTCTCAACGTGCGGCGAAGCGCGCAAAGCATCGGCCATTATCGCCGACCAATTCGGTGGATCGGGTTCCGTGGGCACCTCGGTGTGAATGGCCCCGATCGCTTTCGCAAACTCCAGGCCAAACACTTGGTCCTGGGTCTTGGCTAGCGAAAAATTGAAAGTATGTACGTGGGCGCCTTCGGCTCGGACGGCCGCAACTGTACAGCGAGAATCAAGTCCTCCGCTAAGATAGGCAAGTGTCGTCTTGTCGCCGCGAAGGCGACGGCGCACGGCGGATCGAAACTTTTCGAAGGTCTCTTTTAGCGCTTCTTCCCCGGTTGCATGGGATGGCGAGATTGAGTCCCAGCGAAAATAACGTGATGATTCGAGATCCGTTCCGCGGATGGTAATGATCTCGCACGGCTGAAGCATTTTGATGCCTGCATAGGGTGTCCCCCCGCCGAAGGGATAGCCAAACCCGGTTATCTCCGCAACGGAGAAAACATCCATCTTCTTGGGAATTTCCTGGAGAGACTCGAAGATTCGCAGCGCACTGGAGAAATAAACGAAGTCGCCGACAACGCTGTAATAAAGTGGACGTAGCCCAAGCCGATCGGCGATTAGCTGCGCAGTGTTGGTACGCGGGTCGTAGTAGGCTGCACAGAACGTCCCACTTGCACTGCGCAGACTTTGAAAATTGCCGGCATCCCAGCTCGTCTGCAGATACGCCAAGTGAGCGTCGCGGTCCTGGCCGGTTGGGCCTTCGCAGGTGAGTAGCGGCTCTCCCGCGAGCATTGCAAACGAACCGGTGGGTGAGGCACGATGGGCTGGCCGACCGAATGCGCCGATGTCCACCTTCACCAGAAATGCAAGGGGATCGCGAAATTCGATCGGCAGGTCGCCGGGGTTGCGAGAAATATTCCTCCGCAACGCATCGCAGGCTGAATCCGGGACATGCACAAGAGGGTCACGACTGAAAATGCCCGCCAGAATCGTCATCAGTGCTTTTGCTCCAGCATCGGCGTTTTAGGGTACATGGCCATGAGTGTGACAAATGGCGACGCGCTACACCGGACACCCCGCTTTGTCACGGATACGAGAAACATTACCGCACAACGAGACGGTTCTGCGCAGCCTGCCACTGCGCGAGCATCATCAGGATCCAGACCATTTCCCCATAGTATCGCGGGTGCTGTGGCAAATATTCCTTCGCGAGTCGATCGAGAAAAGCAGGTCTGACGATTCCGCCGCCGCGCAGCATATCCAGCGACTCGAGCGCGAGCGTTCTCAATCCCGAATGCGTCATCATCCAGGCACCGACAGGCAAGCCGAAGCCGTGTTTTTTCTTGCTGATCGTTTGCGGTGGCAAGAACCCGCGCAGTGCGTGTTTGAAGAACCAGCGTAGCGTTAGCCCTTTGACCTTGAGATGCGGCTCCAGTCGCAGGGAGAAATCGACAACGCGATTATCCAGCAACGGAAAGCCGACCGAGATGCCGGCAAGTCCCACTGCGCCGGTTACCTTGGGCAGATCGTTGTCGGCAAGAGTGTATTTCCAGTCGTAGGCCAGCATCCGATTCACCAGAGACCTGGCGGTACAGGCCTGGTACATCGCCCGCTGCTGCCGAAGTGGCCCCTCGGGATCCACGAGCGAGAGAAATTCGGGGGTCAGGACCTCGGCGGGTCCGAGCCAGGTGAGCAGGTTGTACGCCTGAAGCCGGTCGGGCATGGGCACCCGCGCCTGCTCGACGTAGCTCACCGCCTTCTTGATTCCAGGAATGCGTGCCAGCAGTGAGGTGTGTGATAGCGTGGGTTCGAGCAATCTGGCTCGCACACTGCTGGGGAGCCGCTCATAGAGCGCGAAAATACGCTGCTTTGCATACCGGGTATTGCCCCCGAACAGCTCGTCTCCGCCGTCGCCGGCGAGTATGCGTTCCACGCCGTTATCCGCGGCCAGCTTGGCGCAGTAGTAGGCGGGTGCCACGGAGGAGTTTCCAAAGGGCTGGTCGTAGAACTTCGCTATGTCGGAAATGCAGCGCACTACGTCGTCCGGCGTCACGTAATACTCGTGATGGTCGGTTTTGAAATGGCGTGCGGTGATCCGCGCATATTCCATTTCGTCGTAGCCCTCCGCGTCAAAACCGATCGAGAATGTCAGCGGCGGCGGTCGTTGCGCCTGTTGCAGCATTCCCGTCAGCGTCGAACTGTCTGTGCCGCCACTCAGAAAACATCCGACGCGCTTGCCGTCAATCTGTGCTTCCACGGATTCGCGCAGGATTTGCCGGAATTCGCTCGTGAGCTCTCCGAGCGGCCGAACGGAATGCTCGACGAACGTCGGCGTCCACCAGGGAGCGACGGTAAGACGACCATCGTCGAACAGAGCGTAGTGACCCGCAGGCAAGCGTTGAACGTCCTTGAATGCGGTACGAGGCCCAGGAATCACGTGGAAATAAAGGTAATCGAAGATTGCCTGTGGATCGATGGAAGCATCGGCTCCCGCAAGGTCAACGGCGCGTTGCGCGACCTGCAAGTGTCCCGCGTGAAACCGATAACATATCGAATGAATGCCGAAACGATCTACCGCGAGAAAGGTTCGTCCCTGGATATCCGTCAGGGCGATGCAGAAATCTCCGGCAACGTGCGAAGCCGCCGAGGTTCCAAATTTCGCGAACGCTTCCATCCAGGCCGCGGCAGGACCGTTCTTCGCGGCGATCTCCGCCAGAAGCGGATCGTTGAAGCGTGGGCTGCCGTCACACAGCAGAACCCGCGCTTTGGGGGGCTGGTCGCGGTCGCTCGTCTGCGTGCCAGTTTGAAACGAGGCATTCATCTACGGGGAGTCGATGGAAGTCTTGCGATCGCGCGGGAAGCCGATGCGGCATCGGACAATTGAGTCGAACGTGTCATGGTCCCCGGCGGCATCTTGTAAGTTTACGTTTGGGCACGGATGTCTTGAAGCATCAACGCATCGAGAAAATACTTCGTTGCCCAATTGGGATAGCCCGCCCGCATGTATTCACCCAGAAAAGGGAAGGATCCCGCGAGCGCGCCATTGAGGTTCTGATTCGGCGAGTCGATCAGTTGTAGCGCTTTGAGGTAATCGAGCAACCTGTCAGCGGCACGTGCGTAATCGACATTTCCGGTCATATCGCGTAAGCGGTAGCAGACGATCGCGATCTGCGCACTTCCAGTGAGGCAAGAAGAAAACGTCGCGGGCTGCCAGTCTGCATAGAAGCGCCCGGGCAGGAATCCGGAATCTTCGATCCGGGCGATAAGCGGTTCCACACCTCGCCGGGCGGCCGCAATGAAATCTTCGCGACCTGCGAGAGCGCCGACCTCCAGAACAGCCTGGAGCGTATAGCCGATCGTGTGCGTAAGCGGTGAACGTGAATCCGACAGACAGTTATTCGGGAACCATCCATTGTCGTGTTGCATGTTGACCGCAGCTTGTACGCACCGAATCGCGGCGTCCCAGTACCGGGGTTCTCCAGCAAGCGTACCAAATCGATACATCGCCCACCCGCAAAGACAGGTATAGGTCTTGATCTCGCCCGCACTGACGAACTCCCCGTTGGTCCTGAAATGACCCGATTCGTCCATGTCGTTCGCGAGAAATTCTGCAGCACGGCGCCCGGCATCGAGGAACGCCGCGTCGTTCGTTGTGGCGTAAGCAGAGCACCAGCCGTCGAGAACCATCCCCGTGTTGAAGGCAGCGGGGGTCTGTCTTTCCGGTGGCACAAGCGGGCCTCCCTGAATGGCTCCCGATGTCATCTGAACCTCGATCTCCCAGCGGCCCATGCGAAGGGCGGCTTCCCGTACCGCCGGGTCGCCGAATTGCCGTGCAAATTCGAGAAGCGTAGTCATGATGTATCCCGTGGTTTCGGGATACGACGGGCGCCAGCCGCGGTCGATGGGATCGCATGGGAAATAGCCGAGTGAAACGCCGTCATCCGGCGTCGCCGCTTGAGCGCGAAGCAGCCAGTCCGCTGCAGCACGCGCGCGCCTGGGTATCTCGCCGCGGACCGGTCCGACGCCACGGCTTAAAAATCGCCTGAGGTCGTTCTGGAAATGCGCGCGCACGGACGGATCTGCATGGGTAAGCAGGGCGCGCGCCTCGGTCGCAAGCTTCGCGGCGTTCCAATAGCTTGCGCGGGCGCCGGCGCTCTGCACTCTATCGCGCACGAGGCGTATGGCCGAAGCGATTTTCATGGGCTAGAAGTCACGAGCGGCTAAAGCATGACCTGACCGCCGGTCACGAACAGGTTCACGCCGGTGAGATACGATGCCTCGTCGCTTACCAGGAAGGCGACGGACCGTGCGACGTCTTCAGGCGTCGCCAGGCGCTTCAACGGGGTACGGGCAGCTTCCATCTTGAAGATCCTGTCGTGGTAATGCTGCGTCAACTCGGTTTGGACAAGCCCTGGCGAGACCATGTTCACACGAATATGATCGTCAGCCCACTCGATCGCGAGCGCCTTCGAGAGGCCGAGCAACGCGTATTTGGCGGTAACGTAGTCGGCCATGCGAGGCACTGGTGCATTGGCGGTCACCTGGGACAACAAGTTCACCATCGATCCGCCTCCGGCGTTCTTCATGAATGGATACACGGCACGCGCAACTTCAACCACGGCCTTGACCTGATATTCCAGATGATGTTGATAATCAGTCCATGCGAGGTCGCTGAACGCTTTTTGTTCAAGTGGCCCGGTGGCGGCGTTGACAACGATAGTGGGTTCTCCCAGCTCGTCAACAACTCGAGCCAATGCGGATCTCAGATCTTCGGCTTCGCGGACGTCGGCTTTTACCGCGATCGCGCTACCGCCGCTTTCGCGGATGCGGGCGACGACCTCATATGCGCGACTCTCACTGCGCAGATAATTTACCGCGACCGAAATGCCGCGCGCGCCAAGCGTACGGGCGATTTCGGCGCCTATGCCACCAGAACCTCCGGTGACCAAAGCGACGCGAATTTTCGAGCCGCCTCCAGGCTGCGGCTCGACTTGCGCGATACGCGAGGGAGCAAGCGAGCCATCCCGGACCTTGACCTTTGCGGTGCCCGAAACCGCCAGCTTCCCGCCGGCGGTTCTGATCTCCGTGGCCAGCACGATACTTCGCGTAGTCTCGGCCTTGGACATGACTCTGGCCGACACATGCACTGACTGCCCGACGAGCACCGGCTGCCGGAAAGTGAGATCCTGGCCCAGGTAAAGCGCGTGCTTGCCGGGGATACGCATCCCAACCAGGTTGGAAAAAAGCGACGCAAGCAACATTCCGTGGACCACGCAGCCCCCGAACTCCGTGCCGGACGCATATTCCCGGTCCACATGTAACGGGCTGTGATCGCCGCTCAGGTCCGCGAAGCGCCAAACATCGTCCTGCGTAAATGCATGATCCAGCTCGAACACATCGCCCTGATGGATGTCGGCAAAGCCAAGCTCCGAAACATATTGCTGGTTCTTCAACTAAATTCCTCTTTTCCGTATACGCCTGAAGACGCGATTCGGTGCATACCGGATCTGCAACGATGCCGAACTAGAACGCAGGAACTCAAAGCTTGGACTGAACGAAGTGCAAAATATCGGGATAGGACAACATGGCCTCGAGCTCGCTGACGTCGAACGAGATCGAGAATTCTTCCTCCAGCGCCAGAACAAGTTGAATGTGATTTGCGGAGTCCCAGCTGTCCGTGTTGTCGGTTGACGTACTGTCGTCGATGCTCTCGAAACCGATATTCAGGATATCCGACATAACCCGTTTTACAGCCTGCTCGAGATTTTCCTCCATCGAGGTGTTTCCTTGTTTCTGACAACTGGTAAAGGCCGAGGCGAAGCGTCACGCTCGCGGCATTGTGCGGATAGGGCGGGGGCACTCGATCCATCCTCACGGATCTAATGCGGTCGATCAGTGGCGGCCTCCACTACCTTGATCCACGCTGGCAATCGGATCGTGCCCCGGCCCAGATCGAGGCGCCAAACAGAGCCTGCTGGTCCATCGCCTTCCCGCGAAAATCCATGGTCCTCGAACAGGTCCCGAACCGGGGCGTTCTTGGCCGTAGGAATGATCGTGCCTCGTATCGAATTCGCCCCGCGCTCGCTCGCAATTTTGCACAAGTGCGCCAACATTGCAGTTTCTATGGTTCTCGCGATCACGCGGCAGCTCAGCAGAAAAGTGTCGAGGTCGATCGATTCCCCATCCATTCGCCCAATGATCAGGCCCACGATCCCATTGTCACCAAACCTATCCGCGACAGAAACGGTCATGAGCACCCAATCGGGATCTGCCATTTTGCGCGCGAGCTCCGCATCGGAGTACCGGCGGGTGGTAGCGTTGAACTGATTGGTCTTCTGTGTCATCTGAACCGCGCGAGCGAGGTTGTTCTGTGTCACGGGTTCAAACGTAACTTCCATCTCGAGGTCACGGTAATACGCTTCGATGTCGCCGCTCGCTGCGCGCAGTTCCTCCGCGTCGGACCGCTGTTTGTATAGCGCAGTGCGATTCCTGTCCTCTTCGGATAAGGAAAGCGAGTCAAACCATCCGTTCTCGAACAACGAGTCCAAGTAACGCTCGGGCTGCGATGGCAATTGAACTACCGTTACCATGGGCAACGAGGAACGGACGAGTTCGCATTCGGCCGCGTTGTCGTCGACGAATACCATCTGATCGAGGCCGATATTAAGCTTCCGTGCGATGCGTGAAAGCGATTCGTTCTTTGGCTCCCAGTGAACCTCGAACTCGGCAAAGTCGTCGCGCTTCAGCACCATGAAGCGGTGTTTCTCGAAGACTTCTTCCACATCCTCCGGATTGTTCTTGCTGGCTATCGCAAGGAGCACGCCGCGGTCACGAAGGCTGCGGATGCCGCGTTGAAACTCGACAAAGGCGCTGCCGGGATAATTCGCACCCAGCTCGATGCCGTCCAGCCCCTCTTCGCCGATCACGCCGCCCCATAGCGTGTTGTCGAGATCGAGGACGAGGCATTTGCGTGACAAGCCCGCCAGCGCACGGCAATATTTTACGTACTCGCGAGCGAGGTCGCCGAGCATGGGCTGCGCGATCGGAGCACGGGCGTACAGGCGCAGGCGGGCGTCGTACCAGTTGGATGAACCGCGGCGGGACACCAGACTCGCATAGTCCAATACGTGAACGCCTGCGACCCGCGAACATACTTGGCACAATTCGTCGTTAAGTCTCCCTACAAGACGCGACTGCCCGTTCGGATACTTGATATCGAGGATTCCGAGGCGGGTAACGTTTGGGGGGGCGAGGTTGTGGATGAGCAACGGAGCCGATGAGTTGGCACGGAACCGTGTAAGCAGGACTGAGATCTCGTCTGAGAACCCTTGTTCCACACCGGCGGCATCAAGTGGCAGAGCCGAGTCACCGCCGTAGACCGTGGGCAGCCAATCTTCGCCTTCTACCGCAAGAACGACCAAATGCGGATCGCTGCCATAGAGGCCGCTGCCGGGATCGAGCATTTCCTGTCGGAACGCACCAAAGCCGCAGTTGTATACGGTCACGGCAAGGCGGTTGATAAAACCGTACGCTATGAGCGCATCGTGCACGAATTCAATGGAAAACGAGGAAAGGAGCGCTACTCGGAACGGGGCCATGCCTGCGCGAGCGTGATCACTCTCGGCTAGACGGCGCAGAAAACGCAGCGTGCGTAGTCCCGGCCGCTCCTGCAGGAGGAGACGAGCGAATTGGATGCTTCGATCAATTTCGCCCGACCTCAGACGGGCCGAGACGGCGTCGCGTAGCGACGCTTCGTCGCCGGACGCGCCTTCGCGCGTGTGCACCGAAAGCGCCTCATTCATAGACGTAGGTTCCCATGCCTGCGAGTCGTCGAGTTGCATCGAGAACATCCCGGGCCCCGAAGACCAGCAGATCCAGCTTGCCTATGCTCTCGCTGCGCAAGGCACCCGCCCGACTTAGCTCGGGAGTAAGCCTCTCTAGTTTTCGTCGACGCGATACGGCAGCATCAAAGAGCCGGGTTTCACAGGGAAAGACTGTGCCCTCCGCATCGATGACTTTCAGAGAAAACAGTTCGTCCGTGAAAGGACTGGATGGAAGAAGGTCTTCAAGCTCTTCTTCGACAAAGTGGTAGAAGGTGAGAACCTCGATGCCAGTCCCCAACAGCAGAATCTTTCCCTCGCGCTTCAGCAATTGTTCGAATGGGCTGCCCCGGCCGCAGGGTGTGCGCGCCAGGTAATGCTCACCGGCGATCGTCCTTGCTTGATCGCCCCATATTGCCACAGGGTGTGTCGGGTGAGGACTCCTTACGACGCCTGGCAGTCTTCTGAACATTTCGGTCAGAAGTCCCATCCGCGAAGGAGTACGCCTTACATCGAGGACAGGGTTGTTGCGGGCATACTCCACGGCGGTACCCGTGAATGGCATCGTCGGCATCATGATCATGCCAGCCGGGCCGACGGCTTCCTGAAGCGTCGCGAGTATGTCGCTGGGTTTTCCGCGGAAACCGCTGAATGCATCGTATGAGCTGTGGACCAGCAGACTATCGCCACGTCGGATGCCAATGGCTCCGAGCGCGCGCGCAAAGTCGGCTGGAGTGAACGAATGCCAAATTCTATTGAACGAAACGCGCGCATGCTTCAGCCAAGACTTTACGCGCCTCTTGGAGTGAGCCACGGAGAAGCTCCGGGCTTCTGTCGGCCGTTGCATTTTGTCTGAAATACCCGCGATCGCAGGCCACGCTGAGGCCAAATGCGGCCAGGTGCATTTCGCGAGGTGCTCTCGCAAGCCCATTGTGCGGGACGAGTTCAAGAACAATTCCCCAACTCGATTCATTGTCGATTGCGATCGCCCGCAGGGGGCGTTACCACGCGCTCGAACAACACATGAATCCATGCGGCGTAAGGTTTTACGAAAATACCCTGTATTCCAAGCATTGCGACAGCCATCCTCGTTGCGATCTTCTGACTCAGCGTACGCGGACCTGGTGAACCGATAGCCCCTCCACATTGCACACAGGACTCCTCCTGGTCGTAGGTCCCGAAAGGGTTGCTCGCGAAATCGAGAAGTGCCACAGACAGCGGATTGCTGAATGACCGGACCGAATCCACAAACGACGACCGAGTCCAGGCAAGCTCAGCGAAGAGACCGGAAAGTTTCGCCTCGTCGAACGCATTCACGTGGCCATACGGCGGATTCGGCCTGCCACAAGTTTGACACGTCGTTCTCCCACAGAGAAGATCCTGGCGGTAGGGCACGCCGATGAGTACAGCGCCGCGGGTGATGCGCACGAGTTCCGCGCAGGCCTTGGATAACAATCGAGGAGGGATATGCTCGAGCACTTCGCAGCACATTACGAAGTCGAAGTGGCGATCCGGAAACTCCAGGGAAGTCAGATCTCCCGCCACGCATGCGATGCGAGGATCGTCGATTCGCGGCCGTTCAAGATCGAGCGCCACCACCGAATCGAAGCGGTCGGCGAGCCGCTTCGACAAATAGCCATCACGCGCGCCGATGTCGATTGCTCGTTGCCCCGCGCTCGGCACGAGTTTGAAAATATCGGCGATTCGGGACTGTTCCCGTTCGCTCCCTCGGTTCGGAACAAATTCCTTATCCATCTAGGCTCGTATGTGTCACCGCTCGGTTCTGATAAATTTTGGGTAATGGACGAAGGCGCTCGCCGCAACGATTTGCATCCGGAAGCGGCTTTGTGGACGAAGTAATAGTCAATGATCTTGAAACATTCAATAATACCGTCTCAGGGCGACACCCGGTAGATTCGCGTCGATGATTTGTATGGGGTTGCTCTTTACGGTGACGGAATAGCGGACGGGGCGCAACCCTGTGGTGGCAGTCAGACCCTTTCGCGCAGGACTCTTCATGGTGATCGGCCTCGTCACGGTCGGCGCGATGGCGGCGTATAAAGCTTCCGGCGCAACGCCAAACGCCGGCAGCGGCCACGTTGTGCGCGTTGGCCCCAATCAACGCATGACCAGCGTCAGCGAGGCGGCACGAGTCGCGCGCAGCGGGGACACGGTGTTGATCGACGCCGGCGATTATATAGGCGACGTCGCCGCTTGGCCGCAGGACAATCTGACGGTACGCGCGACTGGCGGTCGGGTACGCATGATTGCGGACGGGAAGGCAGCGGAGGCTAAGGGGATCTGGGTCATCAAAGGCACGAACATCGTTGTCGAGCACATCGAGTTTAGCGGGGCGCGGGTCCCCGATGGCAACGGCGCTGGGATTCGGCACGAGGGGGGAAAGCTTACCTTGCGCGGCTGCCGCTTTTACGACAATGAAAACGGAGTTCTTACCTGGAACAACAGTACCTCCGAGTTGAGAGTAGAGCGTAGTGAATTTCACCATAATGGCGCAGGCGACGGCCGCAGTCACAACCTCTACGTCGGAGAGATCGCCCGGCTCAGCGTCATGGGCAGCTACTTTCATCATGCGCGCACCGGTCATCTCCTGAAGAGCCGCGCAGCAGAAAGCTACGTAATGTATAACCGACTCACCGATGAGATCACCGGACAGGCAAGTTACGAACTTGAATTTCCCAGCGGTGGCATAGCTTACGTTGTTGGCAACATCATCGAGCAAGGCCCGCAAACCGAGAACTCGACCATCATCTCGTTTGGCGCGGAGGGCTTTCATTGGCCGCAGAACGAGCTTTATCTCGTGAACAACACCCTCGTCGATGATGCCCCCGGTGGCGACAATTTTCTTCGAGTAGCGCCTGGGACGGGACAGGTGCTGGCGATCAACAACCTACTGCTGGGACGCGGCTCGCTGGAGTCGGCAGGTGCCGGACGGTATGGCGGCAACGTTGTGGCGGATCGGCGCGAGGTCGCCGCGCCGACCTCTTTCGATTACCGGCTCAAGAAGGGCTCGTTGCTTGTTGGTAAAGCCCAAGATCCCGGCACGGCGAACGGCGTGAAGCTGCGACCATTACGCGAGTATATCCATCCGATGCAGACTCGGCCCCTCCGGGGCGCACCCTACAGTCCCGGTGCGCTCCAAGGTGTCGCACCGTAATGACGGCTAGCACGCCGCGGAAAACGCGATGGCGCGCATGCGCCTACTTCAGAGCGCTGGCAAGCAGTGCACGGTTTCGATGCTTCAGGGCGAGAATGTCGTGAGCAATGCTCTTGAATGAGCAACTCGCTCGTGCGCTCGCCGCATTGGTGGGGCTCGCCTGCATCGCGGTGGGCGGCTCGCTCGCTTGGCACTATCCCATCGCGCCTGCCTTTGCCATCGCGGGTTTCGTCTTGTGGACCGCGATCAGTTATCGGTGGCCATTTGCCTGGCTGCTGGCCGTGCCGGCGCTCCTGCCAGTAACCGAGTTCGCAACCTGGACCGGCTGGTTCACCTTCGAAGAGCTCGATCTGTGGGTGCTTGGCGCCGCCGGCGGTGGCTACGCCCGGCGTGCGCGCGATCCCCTGCCGCACGTCCACCCTGGCACGAAGACATCGTGGCGGCCATCGTTTCTGGCGGTCGCGCTGGTCGCGCTGTTCGCGGTCTCGTGCGCGGTTTCTCTGTATCGCGGAGTTGTCGATGCGGGTGGACTGCAATTCGATTGGATCGGTAGCTACGCCAGTGCAATGAACAGCGTGCGTCTGGGCAAGGGGTTTGCGATGGCGTTGCTGTTATGGCCGCTACTGCAGTCGGCGCTCGCCAACGATGAGCGTCGCGCGCTCGACTTGCTGACCGGTGGGATCGCGGCGGGACTGGGAGCAGCTTCGCTCGTCGCTCTCTGGGAGCGCGCAGCCTTTGCCGATCTGCTCAATTTTTCCAGCGAATACCGGACGACGGCGCTGTTCTGGGAAATGCACGTGGGTGGAGCGGCAATCGACGGGTTCCTGGCGCTGACGGTTCCGTTTATCGTATGGGTGCTCTGGCAAAAGAGGTCCGCTTTGCGTATTGGCCTCGCGTGTTGCGTCGCGGCGCTGGCGGCCTATGCCTGTCTGACCACATTTTCACGGGGCGTCTATGTCGCTGTACCCGGTGGTCTAGCAACGCTGGTGTTATTGCTCATTGCGCAGCGGCGCATCGTTCGAAATAAAACCCGACACGTCTCAGGTTCGCGCGTTGCGCTGCTGACGATCGTAGCTTCTCTCGCTCTGTATCTCGTCTTTCGTGAAGGAGGTTACCGTGCTTTGCTTGCCTTCATCGCGACGGTGGCGGTGGCGCTTTGGCTAAGCCCGGTTGTGATAGCCGCCAGCTTTCGACAATTGGCCATCGCATTGACAGGAGGGCTGACGGCAGGCGTGGTCATTGGAGCAATTGCAACGTTGGTTCCGAAAGGTCCCTACGTCGCCTTTGCGTTGGCCTTGGCATTGAATCTCGCCTTGTCCTTCTGGCCGTCCCGCCCTCATCCGAAGCGATACGCAGGCGCCCGACTCTTTGCATTTGTGCTGCTTGCCGTCATGGCCGCGACGGTTGCGCTGCATTGGGGTGGAATCATGGCGTTCGTAGAAAATGCGATCGCGCTGCTCCTCCTGACCGGGCTTGCCATCCTGGACGCGTCTTCGAAGAGACCATGGATTCCAAGGGACCCGCCGTCGCGTGCGCTGTCGCTGGGGTTGGTTTGCTTGCTGGCGTGCGCAGTCCCGGTATTCGTCGGCGGCGCTTATATGGCCGAGCGCTTTTCGACAACGTCGGGTGATCTCGAGTTACGGTTTCAGCATTGGAAGGATGGCGTAAGGATGCTGCGCACCAACGCAGATTGGTGGCTCGGCAAGGGTCTGGGACGTTTCCCGGCGAATTACTTTTTCAGCGCGCCAGGCAACCGTTTTCCAGGCAGTTTTTCCCTGCATGCCGACGGTGGCGAACGTTATCTGAAGCTGTCCGGGCCGCGTTATTCGACAAGCTGGGGTGATCTTTTTCGCATGGCGCAACGCGTGCCACCGTCCCCCGGCGCGTATAAAGCTTTTTTCGAGGTACGCGCTGCGAAAGACATCGTACTGCATTTCGAGATCTGCGAGCAGCACCTTCTCTACAACGGGGCATGTGGCGTAGCGCCGGTTGAGGTCGGCGCAGGGCCGACATGGCAGCGTCTGTCAGTCGCGATCGATGGACGCGGATTATCGGGTGGCCCCTGGTTTGCGCCGCGACTGGCATTTTTCGCGATGGCGGTCGAAAGCAATGGGGGAACCGTCGATATTCGCGATGTAAGTCTTCTCGGCCCTGACGGCATGGAGCTGCTGGCAAACGGAAATTTCACCCATGGCACGGCGCGGTGGATTTCCATTAGCGACAGCTACCATTGGCCCTGGCATATCGAAAACCTCGCGCTGAACGTGCTTTTCGATCAGGGTATCGTGGGACTCGGGATCTTCGCTGTGTTGGTGTCGTTAGCGCTATGGCGCGTCGCGTTCGGCGCGGCCCGCCGTCATCCGGTGGCTCCGTTTCTCGCTGCGTCCTTGGTTGGATTCATCGTCGTGGGCGTATTCGGCAGTGTGCTCGATTTTCCGAGATTGGCATTCCTTTTTTATCTATTGCTGCTGACAAGCCTTGGATTGTCCGCGCCGGAGCCCGCCGCGTTGCCGCAAATCGATTAGGACGCCAGCCCTATCAACAAGATGCCAACCGGCTCGCACGCTAAAGATCGATACGCCAAAGGCTCTCAGCATTAACGATGCTCATGTGCGGCTGTCGATAGTTCGGCCACTTGGCGTACCAGCAGTGGAAACTCGTCGCGCTTTGCCGCCATTGCCCGCCGACACGGCTACTGACGAGATGGCCTGCGTATTTGAAATATCCGAGAAGCATCAGGTCTGCAGCCACCGCTATCACGAACCAGCGTTGTCGGCTTCGTCCATGGGTTCTGGCAATCACCAGGCCCATGACGTAGTTGAATGCGATCGATGCGACCAGCAGCGGGACGAAACGCCAGTCCCACCACCCATAAAACGCCAACGATGCGAGTGTCAGCCACGCCGCCGCAAGCAGACCACTATGGCGCCCCAGCCAAAAGAAGCCAGTAAGCGTCAAAGGAAGGAATACGAACAGAAACCCGTAGGAGTTAAACAGCATGATGTCGGCAGATGGGCGCGGATGTAGGGTTGCCAGCACGGCCTAGCAACCGCGCTCGGCCAATCCACAGGAATGAGAATATTCGCGAAGATGGCTTGATCTTACCGCAGCGCATGGTCGAACGCGCTGGCGTCGGACGATCCGACGACCAGCACGCCGGAATCGGCGGTCGCGGGCGGCGCGCGTGATCTCGGTGCTCCGAACGGCTTTGCAAACTGTATGCCGGCGCGCCCGCGGGCTCCAGTATTTTTTCTGTGTGCGCCTCGCGACGGTTGACTGCCGATTATCGATCTGGGTATCTGGGACGAACGTCGTAGAGCGCCTTCGGACGAGAAGCCGGCCCCGATGCCGTTCACTCCTCCAAAACGACCGCGTGTCGCCGCCTCCACTTTTTGCGTGGACCGTAGTCGTCGAATTAGAACGCCGCCGCCGTTCGAATCGATGCGGAACCCAACCGATGTCGCGAACAAGTCTCCTCGAAACCGTGCAGACACGGATATCCCGTTGACGCCTGTCGGCCGGGGTTGATGACTACAGTAAAGCAGTTCAAGGGGGTCTAGGATGGCTAGCATGCTAATTGCGTCGCATGAAAAGTGCGACCACAAGATGCAGAATATTCACGTTTTCGAGTAGGTTTTACCTATGCTATTTGGCTGAATATTTCGAGCCGTATGAATTTTTGGAGAATTATGTATGTTGTTGCGGACGCGCCGTGCTGTACAAGCGCGAGCTTTTGACCGTAGAGCGGAAAGGAGCATAGACCTCTTCCCGCCGGGTGATAATCCAGTGTAGGCTCACCGCGCACCGTAGTGATTCAGAAGTCACCAGACCGCGAACATAAAATGTAACAAATTGCGCCGATATCCGAATCGCAACTAGCGCCGCCGCATGATCGTATGCTGTATGACCATGTAATCGTGTTAAGCGAAGGACGCTGCAGCCGCGCGAGTACGTGATTTGGCGGTTATATGGCATCGGAGCGTGAGAGATAGGGAGAGAAAAAATTGTCCGCGTCGAATCAAATGGCTGCTAACAACAAGCGGAAAAAACAGGTAAGGGACGGCGCGGTGAAACGGAGTCGGTGTGCTTAGTCTATTTCGACGCAGCATTTCGGTCGGCACGCTGCTGCAACTTGTCTTGGAGCTTTCCTGGGTATTCGTCGCGGGAATGCTCGTGCTTCGATTTCACGATGGAATGAGCTTTGCTCGTCTGAGCATCGTGGTGCCCGCTCTGATGTTTGCAATTGTGATGGTCATGCTCAACGGCGCGTTCGGCGTGTATCAGCGAAGCATCAGGTTGAGCGAAGGCGCATACGCGCTTCGCGTGGTGGTTGCCCTGGTGATTGCAATTCCGGTTGCCTATTTCGGCGCGGTATTGCTGCCCGGGGGCGAGGTCTTCCAGGAAAAGCTCGGGCTAGCGGTCGTATTCGCGGTCGGCGGCCTGTTTCTGGTCCGGCATTTCATCGTGCTCCCGCTCGTGCGCAATATGCTTCCCCACAGGGTGCTCGTGCTCGGCACCGGTCCCGAGGCTCGGCTGGTCGAAGCATCGCTTGCGACAGCGAGTTCGCCGGGCATACGCCTGGTCGGCTTTCATGCGCTCGAAAAAGTCCAGCGGACCGTGGTCTCGCGGCGACGCATCATCGCGCAGACGGGTCCCTTGGAAGAGACGGTAAAGCGCTTGGACATCGACGAAATCATCGTCGCGGTACGCGAGCAGCGGGGAGGGGTGCTGCCGCTGCGGGCGCTGCTCGAGTGCCGTCTCAACGGCATTCGGGTCACCGATCTTGCGCGATTCTTCGAACGTGTTCACGGTAAGGTTCCCATCGAATCGCTCAAGGTCAGCTGGCTGATCTACGGTGAGGGATATCGTCAGGACTGGCTGCGCACCTTCATCAAGCGAACATTCGACATCGTCATGGCGATCGCATTGCTGGTGCTCACGCTGCCGATAACGGTCTTCACGGCGATCCTCATCGCCATCGCAAGCCCGGGCCAGGTCATCTACCGGCAGCAGCGCGTCGGCCGCTGTGGAGCTCTGTTCACGCTGCTGAAGTTCCGTAGCATGATCGTGGATGCGGAGAAGGATGGGAAGGCGTCCTGGGCGTCTGTCAACGATGCACGTGTCACGCAGGTCGGACGCCTCATACGGCGCACTCGTATCGATGAGCTGCCGCAGCTGATTAACGTGCTCCGGGGCGAGATGAGCTTCGTCGGGCCGCGGCCGGAGCGCCCGGAGTTCGTGGCGATGCTCACCCAGCAGATTCCCTTTTACGCCGTGCGGCACAGCGTAAAGCCAGGCATCACCGGCTGGGCACAGGTGCGCTATTCCTACGGCGCTACCGTCGAGCAAGCGGTGAAAAAGCTCGAGTACGATCTGTACTACGTGAAGAACCATACGCTACTCCTCGATCTGATCATCCTGGTTGAGACGGTACGGGTCGTCATGCTGGCAGAAGGGGCCCGCTGAGCTTATGACTGGCGCGAGAGGCTCGGTTCTGAACCGTTGATGCCGAACGCTGTGCTGCATGGCCCGGACCGGCAACTTGCGGTCAGTGCAATCCTCTCCCACAGAGTCGAAACGCGCGGGGGACTTCCTCCGGCAGCGAAGCAGCGCTAGAGTCGGCCATTTCCAGCCACTGAACGACTCGACCCTTGAGCGATAGCACCCTCGCCACCTTCGCTGCCTGGAGCTACGGCCTTGCCGCGGCGGTATATCTTGCATTTGCCGTCCGCATCCTGGTTGGGTCGACTCCGAGCGCACGCGCTGCGTTGCTGCTTGCGGCGACGGTTGCCGCTACGGTCTGGGCGGCCGCGGGGATGGGGGTCGCGCTGTGGGAGTCGCCTGCGACATGGCTCGTATCGAACACGGCTGACGCGCTGCGCTATGCGACGTGGTTTCTATTCATGCACAGCCTGCTGCAAGGCGATGGCACCGTCCGTGTGCCGGGCATAGGGCTCAAACCCTTACCGTATTGGGCAGTCGCGCTGGTCGTCGTCGCCTTGGCGGTGAGTCTGGCGATCTCGGCTGGCCTGCCGGTCATGGAAATACTCGGCCCGCAGCGGGCGCGGGTGGAATTCGGCCTGCGTCTCGGCCTGGCGGTTTTCGGCTTGACGCTGGTTGAGCAGCTCATCAGACGGGCGGATCCTCAGGCGCGCTGGGCAATCAAGCCGTTTTGTGTCGCGCTGGGCGGCATCTTTGCCTTTGACCTCTTCCTCTACGCCGACGCGATGCTCTTCGGACGCATCGAAATCGACATCTGGGCTGCGCGCGGCATTGCCAGCGCCATTGTTGTGCCCCTCATCGCCATCGCGACAGCGCGAAATACGGGGTGGACAGTAAACCTGCACCTGTCTCGCGACGTGGTCGTGCAGTCGACGACGCTGCTCATCTCCGGCGTTTTCGTACTCGCGGTCGCGGCCGCCGGATACTTCATCCGCTACTTCGGGGGCGATTGGGGCCGCGCATTGCAAATCGAGCTGCTCTTTGCCGCCCTGCTGTTCGGCGTGCTTGTCGCGTGGTCCGGGGTATTCCGCTCCAAGCTGAGGGTGTTCGTCAGTAAGCATTTCTTTTCCTATCGCTACGATTACCGCGCGGAATGGCTCCGAATCACGCGCGCGCTGTCGACCGAGAGCACCGCGCATGGCATCAAAGAGCGGGCGATCATGGCGCTTGCCAATCTTGTCGAGAGCCCATCAGGGATGCTTTGGCTGAAGGAGGAGCGCGGCTATCAACCTGCGGCGCGGTGGAACTTGCCCGCCATCGAGGCAGCCGAGCCGGAAAGAGGCCCGCTTGCGTCTTTTATGGAGCGCACGGGCTGGATTGTCGATCTGAAACAAGCTTCCGCCGAGCCCGCACAATATGCCGGATTCTCGCGGCCGGCCTGGCTGGACGCGATTCCGGACGCCTGGCTCGTGGTTCCGCTGTCCTCCGGAGAGGACCTGCTGGGCTTCGTGCTGCTTACGACTCCGAGAGCCTCCATCGAAGTCGATTGGGAGGTTCGGGATCTGCTCAAGACCGCGAGCCGCCAGGCGGCGAGCTACCTCGGTCAGTTAAAGGCCACGGAGGCACTGTTGGAAGCGCGAAAGTTCGATGCCTTCAACCGCATGTCGGCGTTTGTGGTGCACGACTTGAAGAATCTCGTGGCACAACTCTCCTTGATGTTGAGGAACGCGGAGCGGCACGAGAACAATCCCGAATTCCGGCGCGACATGCTCAGTACGGTCGACAACGTCGTCGGACGGATGAACAAGCTGATGTTACAGTTACGCATCGGCACGACGCCGATAGAGAGTCCGCGGCCGGTCGAGCTCGGCCCGGTGGTGCGAAGGGTGTGCGCCGCGAAGACAAGCCAGGCCGCGCCCATGGAATTGAGCCTCGCCTCCGGCGTCGTTGCGGTCGGGCACGAGGAGCGCCTGGAGCACGTTATCGGGCACCTCGTCCAAAACGCCCTCGATGCGACCGATGCGGGCGGCCGCGTTTCGGTCCGGCTTGGCCGCGACGAACGCTATGCGGTGGTGGAGGTCGTGGACACAGGCGTCGGAATGAGTCCGGAATTCGTACGCCAGCGACTCTTCAAACCGTTCGAGACAACCAAGAAGCAGGGTATGGGCATCGGCGTTTACGAGAGTTCGCAATACGTGGTTGGTCTCGGAGGGCAGCTCTTGTTCGACAGCACGCCGGGTATCGGCACGCGGGTGAGCGTATTGCTGCCGCTCGCCGATGGCGCGTCTGCTGCATCTGCTCCGATGAGGGAAGTCGCATGACGGAGAAGCGCAAGCCTCTGCTCATCGTCGAGGACGACCCTGCATTGCAAAAGCAAATGCTGTGGGCTTTCGACAAGTACGAGACGACGGGCGCGGCCGATCGCGAATCGGCGATCGCACAGCTTCGGCGTTGCAAGCCGGCCGTCGTGACCATGGACCTCGGTCTGCCGCCTCATCCCGACGATCCAAGGGAGGGACTCCAATTGCTGGAGGAGATCCACGAGCTTGCGCCCGACACGAAGGTCATCGTGCTCACCGGCCAGAACGATCGCGCGAACGCGCTCAGGGCGATCGCATTGGGTGCCTACGATTTCTGCACCAAGCCGTTCGAGCCCGACATCCTGAGTCTGACGATCGACCGAGCATTTCGCGTGCACGAGCTTCAGGCGGAAAATCGACGGTTGCAGAACACCCAGGGGGAACAGGCCATGTCGGGCCTTATCACCCGCGATCCAGCGATGCAAAAGGTCTGCCGCACCGTCGAAAAGGTCGCACCGTCGTCGGCAACCGTGTTGATTCTGGGCGAGTCCGGCACCGGCAAGGAGCTTCTGGCGCGGGCCTTGCATGACCTGTCGCCGCGACGCGACGCACGATTCGTCGCGATAAATTGCGCGGCGATTCCCGATACGCTGCTCGAAACCGAGCTTTTCGGATACGAGAAGGGCGCGTACACCGGGGCTGCCAAGCAGACCCTGGGCAAGATCGAAACCGCGAACGGCGGTACGCTGTTTCTCGATGAAATCGGCGACTTGCCGGTCTCGCTGCAGGTCAAGATTCTGCGGTTCCTGCAGGAGCGCGTGATCGAGCGTATCGGCGGCCGGCAGGAGATTCCGGTCGACGTGCGTATCGTATGTGCGACGCATCAGAGCCTCAAGGACCAGATTGCCACCGGACAATTCCGTGAAGACCTTTACTACCGCCTGGCGGAAATTTCCATCGAGATTCCGCCGCTGCGGGCGCGCCATGGTGACGCGACATTGCTCGCGCACGCCTTCGTGCGTCGCTTTGCGGCCGAGCAGCGGCGAGGTGGCGTGACGCTCCTTCCCGATGCAATGGATGCAATCGAGTCGCATGCGTGGCCGGGCAATGTGCGTGAGCTCGAGAACGTGATCAAACGCGCCGTCATCATGGCCGAGGGCCCGACCATCAGCGCCGCGGAGATCGGGCTCGCGGCGGCCGACGCGGATGTCGCGGTGCTGAACCTGCGTCAGGTCCGGGACCACGCCGAGAAAAACGCTGTGGTGCGCGTCCTGGGACGCGTCAACGGGAACCTCAGCAAGGCCGCGGAGCTCCTAGGCGTGAGCCGACCTACGCTGTACGATCTGATGCATCGCTTCGGTCTCAGGTGAGCGGAAGTCCGCCCACCACCATACTCGGGAATCCAATGGCAATCTTGAATGTTCGACACTTCTTGTACGCCGCAACCGCAAGCTTTGCTCTCCTGCAAATGTCGGGGTGCGGCAAGAACGAAGCACCAGCTCTGGTCGCATCGGCGAAGTCGTACATGGCGAAGTCCGATTACAAGGCCGCCAGCATCCAGCTCAAGAGTGCGCTCCAAGGGGCTCCCGACAACGCGGAGGCTAGGTTTCTTCTTGCCAAGTCCTTGCTCGAGACCGGCGAGCCCAATGCCGCCGAAACCGAAGTTCGCAAGGCGCTGGAGCTCAAATATCCAGCCGACGAGGCATACCCTTTGCTCGCGCGCACCTTGCTTGCGCAAGGCTACTACGCCAAGGTGATTGGGGAGCTCCGCGACCGAAAGCTCGAGAGCGCGCAAGCCCGGGCAGAGCTGGGAACGTTGGTCGCGACTGCGCATCTCGCTCTCGGTGATCCGAAAAGCGCACGCGCATCGATCGATGCTGCGCTCGCAGGATTGCCCCCTGACGCGGGTGCCCTGACGCTCAAGGCGCAGATCGCCGCGGCGGGCAACGACCTGCCGGAGGCTTCGAAGTTGATCGCCGCGGCGCTGGCTTTGGCGCCCAAAGATACGGATGCCTTGGTCGTGAAAGCACAGCTGGAAGTCGCCTCGGAGCGGCGCGACGAGGCGGTGGCCACCCTCGAAGGCGCGATAGAAAGCGATGCCAAGGCGTTCAATGCGAGAGTCATCCTCACATCGCTCCTGGTCATAACCGGCAAGCCGGACAAGGCCGCCGCCCAGGTTGAAGCGATGAAAAAGCTCGCGCCACAGCAGTTCGGCACGCTTTATTCGGACGCGCTGGTGTCCTTTTCGCGAGGCGACGCGGCGCATGCGCGCGATGTGATCGAGAAGGTGCTTGCCGCGAAGCCGAATCATCTTCCCAGCCTCTTGTTGTCGGGTTTGATCAATTTGCAACTCGGATCGTACGCGGTCGCAGAGGACGCACTGAGCAAGGTCGTCGCGCAGGCACCCAATGCCGTAGGCGCGCGGCGGGCGCTCGCGATGACCTACCTGCGCAGCGGTCGTGCGAACCAGGCGATCGAAACGCTCGATCCCGCACTTCAGCGCACGCCGGACGACGCGCAGCTTCTGCGCACTGCAGGCGAGGCTTATCTTGCGTCCGGCAACCTGCCCAAGGCCGCCCAGTATTACGGACGAGCCAGTGCGATCGACAAGGGCGACGCGACAAGCAAGGTGCGGCTGGCCCAGGTGCGCTATGCGACCGGCGATACGGCGCGGGCGCTCAACGATCTCGAGTCCCTCTCGGCGGCGGATTCCTCGGACTACCAGGCGGATCTTGCGCTGATTACCACGCATCTGCGCCGGCGCGAGTTCGATCAGGCGCTTGCGGCCGTCGCCGCGCTCGAGAAAAAGCAACCCTCGAATCCGATCACTTACAACATCAAGGGCGTCGTCTTCGTAAGCAAGCGCGATTTCAAGAGCGCTCGTGCCAGCTTCGAGAAGGCGCTCGAGCTCCAGCCGGACTTCTTTGCCGCCGCGCGCAACCTCGGCTTGCTCGACGTGCAGCAGCGCAAGCCTGACACTGCCAAAAAGCGCTACGAGCAGATGCTTGCCAAGGACCCGAAGAACGTGCAAGTGCTGCTTGCGCTCGCGGAGCTCCTCGCCGTCACCGGTCATGGTCCGGACGAAGTCAAGGCGGCGATCGACCGCGCCATCCTTGCCGCCCCGACGTCCGTTGCGCCGCGCATGGCCCTTGTCGGCTATTACTCGAACCAGCGTGACGCGAAGGCCGCTCTTTCCGCGGCTCAGTCGGCTCAAGCCGCGTTACCTAACGATGCGTCGGTTATCGCGGCGCTCGGTGCAACGCAGCTTGCCGCGGGGGAATCGAACCAGGCTCTGGAAACCTTCAAACGGCTCGTGCAGCTCCAGCCGGAGAATGCCGCGGCGCTGCTGCGGCTCGCCGAAGCGCAGGTCGTGGTCAAGGATTACAGCGCCGCGATCGAAACGCTGCGCAGGATGCTCGTGATCCAGCCCGACCAGCCGCAGGGATGGGTCGGGATAGCGAAGATCTATGTGCTTTCCGGCCATCCGGAAGACGCAATGGCCGAAGCTCGCAAGGTGCAGAAGGAGCACCCCGATCGGGCGCTCGGCTTTGCCCTCGAAGCGGAAGTCCTGGGGGCTCAAAAGAAATGGACCGAAGCCGCGGCGGCTTACCGGGAAGCCAACGCGCGGCAACCGCTTCCGGTCCTTGCCATCGCACGCTACGGCGCCTTGCAGAATGCGGGAAAATCCACCGAAGCAACGGACATTGCGGAGAAGTGGATCAAGGAAAACCCCAAGGACGCGACGTTCCACAGTTATCTCGGCGAGCAAAGCCACCTGAAGAAGGACTATCGGGCCGCGGTCCTGCACTATCAGGCTGCGCTCAGGAACGAACCGGACGATCCACGACTTCTGAACAACATGGCGTTTGCACTGATCGAGTTGGGCGACCCGAAAGCGAGTGACATTGCCGAGCGTGCCTACGTGCAGGCACCGTTCAATGCCGACGTGATCGACACGTTCGGCTGGGCGCTGGTCCAGACCAGCGACGTCAATCGAGGTACCGAGCTCCTTCGCGCCGCTTTGAGCATGGCGCCGGCGAACGCGGAGATTCGGCTCCACCTCGCGAAGGCGCTGATTAAATCAGGTGACAAGGCTTCGGCCCGGCGCGAGCTCGAGACGCTCTCCAAGCTCGACCCGGCGTCGCCCATTCGCGCCGACGCCGAAAAACTGCTGGGCGGCCTTTGAGCTACGGCGCCTTCATGGAGTCGTCCGTCACGGCGCACGCACGAGTTTTATTTCAGTCGCGATGCAATCGCCTTGCATAGCCTCACGACATGACCGAGACCACGACCATTGCCGTTGTCGGATTGGGTTACGTAGGCCTCCCCCTCGCCGTCGAATTCGGGAAGAAGTACCCTACGATCGGCTTCGATCTGTCGACGGCCAAGATCGCGGCGTACCGCAAGGCCGTCGATCCAACGGGCGAGGTGCTCGCCGATGAGCTCCGCGCCGCAACCGGTTTGCGTTTCACGACCGAGGCATCGGAATTGCGCGATGCTGACTTCATCGTCGTGGCCGTCCCCACCCCCGTCGACGAGGCGCACCAGCCGGACTTCGGTCCACTCCTGGGCGCGAGCGCGTCGGTGGGCGGCAATCTCAAGCGCGGCGCCACCGTCATCTTCGAATCGACCGTTTATCCCGGTGCGACCGAGGAGATCTGCGTCCCCGTGATCGAGCGCCACTCCGGGATGACGTGGAAGCGCGATTTTTTCGTCGGTTACTCCCCCGAGCGCATCAATCCCGGCGACAAGGAGCATTCGCTCACGCGGATCACCAAGGTCGTCTCGGGCGACACTCCCGATACTCTCGAGCGGGTCGCATCACTTTACGCGAGTATCGTCACTGCGGGCGTATATCGCGCGAGCAGCATCAGCGTTGCGGAAGCCGCCAAGGTGATCGAGAACACGCAGCGTGATCTCAACATCGCGCTGATGAACGAGCTCGCGCTCCTCTTCCACAAGATCGGCATCGATACCACCGAGGTTCTGGAGGCGGCGGGAACCAAATGGAATTTCCTCCCGTTTCGGCCTGGCCTGGTCGGCGGCCATTGCATCGGCGTCGACCCGTACTATCTGACGCACAAGGCCGACAAGCTGGGCTATCACCCGCAGGTCATTCTCGCCGGGCGGCGCATCAACGACGGAATGGGGAAGTACGTTGCCGAGCAGACGGTGAAGCAGATGATCCAGGGCGGCTCGCCGGTGAAGGGCGAGCACGTCACCGTTCTCGGCCTCACGTTCAAGGAAGATTGCCCCGACATCCGTAATTCGCGGGTGATCGACGTGGTTCAGGAGCTGATCTCGTACGGGCTCAAGGTGCACGTGCACGATCCGGTCGCCGATCCCGCCGAGGCGCTCCGCCAGTACGGGGTCGCGCTCGAGGAATGGGATAACTTGCCGCGGGCGCACGCCATCGTTGCCGCCGTGGCGCACCGCGTATTCAAGCAGCGTCCGGCCGAAGATTATGTCAGCAAGCTCGAGCGGGGCGGCCTGTACGTTGACGTCAAATGTCAGGCAGACGCGGTGGTGCTGCGCGCACGCGGCGTCAAGGTATGGAGACTTTGATGTCTGTCCATTCGCCCGAAGTAGTCGGCGCGCTTGCCACCTACGAGCTTTTGCGCACGCGTCGACAGCGTTGGCTCGTGACCGGCAGCGCCGGCTTCATCGGTTCGCATTTGCTCGAAACATTGCTGCGTCTTGAGCTGGAGGTCGTGAGCCTCGATAGCTTCGCGACCGGCTACCGTCGCAATCTCGACGAAGTCCGGCGCGCGGTCGGTGCGCAGGCCTGGCAGGGTCACACGTTCATCGAAGGCGATATCGCCGACATCGACGTGTGTCGCCGGGCTTGCAATGGTGTCGATGTGGTGCTGCACCAGGCCGCGCTTGGATCGGTTCCGCGCTCGCTCGAAGACCCGCTGCGTACGCATGCTGCCAACGCGACCGGGTTTCTCAACATGCTGGTCGCGGCACGCGATGCGCGCGTGCAGCGCTTCGTCTATGCGGCGTCGAGCTCAACGTACGGCGACCATCCCGGGCTGCCGAAGGTCGAAGATGAGATAGGTCGCCCGCTTTCTCCGTACGCGGTCACGAAATACGTCGACGAGCTCTACGCGCAGGTCTTCGACAAGAGCTATGGCATCCCGACCATCGGTCTACGCTACTTCAATGTTTTCGGACCGCGACAGGATCCGGAGGGCGCGTATGCCGCGGTGATTCCACGATGGGCTGCCGCGATGCTTGACGGATCGCCGATAACGATCTATGGCGATGGGGAAACCACGCGTGACTTCTGTCATGTGGCCAACGTCGTTCAAGCAAACCTGCTCGCTGCGGCCGTCGACGACAAGGCCGCCTTGGGTCTGATCTACAATGTGGCCGTGGGAGGCCGCATGTCGCTTAACGAGCTCTACCAAACGATGCGCGAGCTGATGCTCGAGCGGCATCCGGGACTGCGCATTCCACAGCCGGTGTATGAGGATTTTCGCCCCGGCGACGTTCGGCATTCGCAGGCCGACATTTCGCGAGCTAGCCGGCTTCTGGGTTATCGCCCCACGCATGACACGCGCTCCGGCCTGCGCGAGTCGCTTCCCTGGTACGAGGCGCTTCGGACCGGAACAATCGGCGAGAGCGCGCCGCTGATCGAGGATGTTCGCGGTGCTGCATGATCGCAATCGTGCCGGCGCCCGCGGGGTCGCGGCCGCGGTCCTGCTCGCGACCGCGATTCTGCTCCCCGGGCGCAATGCCGCTGCGCAACAGCCGGCCGCTGCGCCGTCAGCAGCGGACATTAAGGCGGGCCTGGTCGCGCAGGCGCTTGCCTACGAGCACGGCGAAGGCGTAGCCAAGGATCAGCGCAAGGCCGCGCTCTTGTATTGTGAAGGCGCGCGCGCGGGCGACGCCGAAGCCATGTTCAGCTTGGGCTGGATGTACGCCAACGGGCGCGGCGTCGCGCGCAGCGACGCGATGGCTGCGCTCCTTTTTACGCGCGCGGCGGCCGCAGGTCATGTCTATGCTCGAGAGATGCAGAGGTACGTCGGCGACGATCAAGGCGTGGTTCCGGACTGCATGCGGCCGCCCGAACCCGATCCGCCCGTCGCGCTTATGGACGACGGCCCGAACCCGTTCGCGGACCTTCCAGCGGCGAAGCGCAAGATTGCGGACCTGGTCGTGAGGATCGCGCCGCAATACGAGATTGAACCGCGGCTCGCCCTCGCGGTCATCGCCACGGAGTCGAATTTCCAGCCAGAGGCGCGGTCGATCAAGGACGCGCGCGGCGTCATGCAGCTTGTCTCGGCGACCGCGGCGCGCTTCAAGGTCACGAATCGTTTCAACGTCAAGGATAATGTCCAGGGCGGCCTCTCGTATTTGCGATGGCTGCTCTCGTACTACGAGGGTCAGGTGACACTCGCGGTGGCGGCCTACAACGCAGGGGAGGGCGCGGTCGACCGCTACAAGGGCGTGCCGCCGTACGCCGAAACGCGCGACTACGTGCGCCGCGTGCGCTTGCTCTACGCCAACGAGCGACACCCATTCGATCCGCAGGTCGTCGGCCCTTCGCCGATTCTTGTTCCTGCGCAAACGCAAGAGCACCGAGAAAGCCCATGAAGCGAATCGCATTTGACGGCGCCACATCGCGCCTGATCGCAAGCAGGCTGCTGTTTGCGCTCACCGTGTCGCTAGCACTGCCTTCTTATGCCGACCCTGCGGCCACGATCGGGCGCGTCAAGAATTCGGTGGTTGCCGTTGGCACATTCGTGCGCACGCGCACGCCGCCGTTCCAGTTTCTCGGCACCGGTTTTGCGGTCGATGACGGAACGCTCATCGTGACCAACGCCCACGTCCTGCCGGCGCTGGTCGACCCGGCGAAGATGGAAGTTCTGGCGATCCTTTTGGCCGCGCCGGACAAGGACGGCAAGGCCCAGGTCCGCGAGGCGAAGCAAATCGCGGTAGATACTGGATCGGATCTCGCGGTGCTCCGCATCGCCGCACCTGCGTTGCCTGCGCTCAAGATCCGCGGATCGGACGGCGTGAAGGAGGGACAGGAAGTTCTATTTACGGGCTACCCCATCGGCGCCGTGCTGGGCCCTTATCCCGCTACGCATCGCGGCATGATATCCGCGATCACACCCATCGCGATTCCCCAGGCGAAGGCCGGCGAGCTCGATCCGCGCACCATCAAGCGGCTCGCATCAGGTCCGTTTCCGGTATTTCAGCTCGATGCGACCGCGTATCCGGGAAACAGCGGAAGTCCGATCTACGACCCGGACAACGGCGATGTGCTGGGCGTCATCAACATGGTATTGGTGAAGAGCACCAAGGAATCGGCCTTGACGCAGCCATCGGGTATCACCTACGCGGTGCCGTCGAGCCACATCGAGGAGCTTCTCAAGAAGTCGCGTTGAGATGATCGATCCGATCTGGCTCAAGGCGGTCGCAAAAGCGCTGGTGCTGCCGCCGACTGGGCTGCTGCTTCTGGCGCTTGCGGGCTTGAGCATGCGCCGCCGCTTTCCCCGCACTGGAAGCTTCGCGGCCTGGACCGGCGTGCTGGCCCTGCTGCTCCTTTCGATTCCCACGGTCGCGGGATTTCTCGTCAGAAGTCTGGACACGTCGCCGGTTTTCGATCCTGCGCAGGCGTCGAGCGCGCAGGCGATTGTCGTTCTCGGCGGTGGAACGCGCCGCAACGCCCCCGAATATGGCGGCGACACACTTGGCGTACTGACGCTCGAGCGGGTGCGTTATGGCGCGGCCGTTGCGCGCATGACCGGCCTGCCGATCTTGGTCAGCGGAGGCTCGGTGCTCGACGGTGAAACGGAAGCGAAGCTCATGCGGGATGCGCTTGAACACGAGTTCGGAATTCCCGTGCGCTGGGTCGAGCAGAGATCGCGCACGACCCACGAAAACGCACTTCGGTCCGCGGAGATCCTGCGCGCCGCCGGCGTGCAGCATGTCGTTCTCGTGGCACACAGCTTCGACATGCCCCGCGCGAGGGCGGAGTTCACGGCGGCAGGCATCGAGATTTTTCCGGCGCCGACAGGCATTCCCAGTTCCGACCATGACACCCTGCCCGATTACCTGCCGAGCATGGCCGGATTGCGCCTCAGCTACTACGCGATCTACGAAATCTGCGCGAACCTGGTCCTTTGGCTGTCGCGAGCCGGCTAAAGCGGCGGGCTCGGCACCAACAAAAACCCCGCCACATGGACGGGGTTCTTGTGCGAGAGGCTTCTCCCGGGTGCTCCATCAGCAGTCGCGCGGCCTCCGTCGCTTGCGGCGGGCGCGCGTGATTGGACATGAGCGCACACACGTGGACGATGCGTTGACGGCTGCCCGTAGGCAGCCGTCTCACTGCTTCAACGGTGTGCGGATCCGATCAGACGCGCTTGCGCAGCATCACGCCGACAGACAGTAGACCCATAGCGAGCAGCAGAATTGTCGACGGTTCCGGCACCGGCACCACCTGCGCTCTCACGATGAAGAACGCCGCGCCGCCCTGGAATGGGGACACGGTCACAATACCGGTAATGCTGTGCGCTCCCGCTGCCAGAGAGAACAAGCCATGGCTGAAAGCGGCGTTGCCGAGGCAGGCAATCACTACGCCGCCGCAAATAGATCCGAGCGTGGGTGCAGAAGTCAGGCCCAGCGACACCAGGTTGTCGAAGAACTGGAATCGGTCACCGGAGCTGAATCCGTCCGTCACCACCAGACTACAACTAGTCGCGCAGGTGAACGTCCACGGAGAGGCCGGCGCAAAAACACTGATGTCCCCCGCAACGCACGTAGACGTAGCGCACGCACCAAGTGCCGAGCCCGTAACCCCGAATTGAAATTCCTCCCACTGGTTGAGGGGAATCGCGGTCGCACTTGCGCCGCTTGCACTCAGGAATGCGCATGCCGCAACCAGCGCGGCCAATAAACCACGAATGCTTTTCATCCTCGACCCTCCCTCAAGTGGTTGACGCATTGCGAATCTGAGCAAGGTTTGTGCCTAGCAATTTATCGATTACTATCAATAGCTTGCATTTTTCTCCATTGCGCGCGTGTAAAACGAGCCGACGTTAGCGACGACAGCGTCGTAACCGGATCACCTGTCTCCGCGCCGCAGCCGCATTTGATTGGGCAAAGGCACCGCCCGGCGAAGCACATCTTCCGCGAGCCAGATTGCAGAGCGACGTGCGCGCGCGGCGACGGCGGACAGCGGCATTTGCTGATAGTCATCGTTGAATACTTCGAAGCTATATTCCCCACGGTAGCCGATGCGGTCGAGTCGCGATACCAGATCGGCTAGCGCGTCGCTGTGCACGCCTTCGCCGGGAAAGACACGGAAATGCCGCGCGGTGGCGATTCGCTCTTCGACCGTGCGCACCTCCTGCCACATGAAATCGGCCAGCTGCACGAGAAAAATCTTCTGCGGATCGAGCACGTCCAGATCGTCGAGCGAGGACTCGGTCGCAAGGAGATGGTACGAGTCGATACCGATGCCGAGGTTGGGTGCGCCGGCGCGGCACACGATGTCCCACGCCGTGGTGAATTCGTTGATCGTGCGTCCCCAGGACAGGCCTTCGTAGGCGACCTTGATCCCCAGCGGCAGGGCAAGCATCGCGAGCTTGCGCAGATCGCGTGCCAGCAGGTCGGGGTCGCCGGTGGCATGGGTGGATGTCGACGAGCACACCAGGAGAACTTTCGAGCCGAGCGCGTGGCACATCTCGAGCATCGACTTCGCGACATCGATCTTGTATTCGTGGAGATGCCCCGCCAAACCCTCGAAATCACGCAGCACCTGGAATCCGGTGACGTTCAGGCCACTCGCGCGGACCGCCTGCACGGCGCTGTCGATGCCATCGGCGTGGCCGACCACGTCGCGAGCCGACAGCATGATCTGCGAGAAGCCGGCGTCTCGCACGGCCGCAAGCTTCGCCGGCAGCGTGCCGGCGAGCGAGATCGTATCCATCCCGAAGTCGAGGATGTTGGGAAGCGGCGGCTCCATCGAGCCAACGGCCCGGCGATCACCCGCGTTCATCGTGCACCAGCTCGAACATGACACCGCCTAGATAGCTTTGCGTGAGTGCGCCGCGCGCCTCCGAATGCACATCGTGCAACTCGACGAAGCCCACGCCGCGCTCACGCAATGCGGCGACGGTTTTCAGAACATCCCGGGTGCCGAGGCCGATGCGTTGCAGCATCTCGTTCGGCTCGGGGTCGAATATTCCGGGCTTGGGGTCGATCAGCTGTAGGTAGAAGGCTCCGCATGGGCTTTCCAAAATGCGCCCCTTAGGCAGGATGCCGTATCGCTTTTCGTCCGCCGGGACCTTGAAGCCAAAAAGCTCCGTGTAAAACGCTATCCAGTCCGCCATGCGGTCGCTGCCGATGTACTGCACGATGCCGAACCAATGCAGGTCATTCAGCGCCGCGGGACGCGGATCGACACCCGCGTTCAGCGTGAAATCGACATCGTAGATGGAGAACTCCCGGTGCCGGTCCACAAAGTAGATCCGGCTCGCGCCGACGCCATGGATCGCCGGAATATTGAGCTCCATGACTTCGATTTGAGAGGGGACGATCCAGGCGCCACGGTCGATCGCATATCGGTACGCGGTCGCTGCGTTGCGCACGCGCAGCGCGATCGCGGCGATCATCGGCGTTTCGGACGACTGCACCGCGCGTGCTTGACCACCCGCGTGAGCGTTAACAATGACGTTCATGTCGCCCTGTCGATAGAGCAGTACCTCGCGCGAACGGTGTCGTGCGATCGGGCGAAAGCCCATCATCTCCAGGACCTGGCCCAGCGCCTGCGGCTTGCTGGTGGAATACTCGATGAACTCGATCCCCTCCATCTCGAGCGGGTTGTTCTCCTCGACGGCTAGTTCGCGTTCGGATGATCGATTCAAGTTTCGCTCCTTTAGCGCGGTGCGTCAGTAGCTCAGTTTAGCCACCGAACGCAAATGCTCGGGCGTCGCGGTGGGAAATCCGAAGAACTCGAGATACGCCGGTATCTGCTCGAACAGCATGTCCGTGCCCACCTGGAAGCGGCAACCACGGGCCTGCACGGCACGCAGGAACGCGGTCATTTCCTGCTTCATCACGACTTCGCCGACGAAGGTCGACGGTGCGATGCGCGACACGTCCATCGGCAAGGCGTCGCCCTCGTTCATCCCCATCGGTGTCGCGTTGACCACGAGGTCGTAACCGGCGGGATCCTTGGAACCGGTGCCAACCTCAAGCGCGGGGTAGTGCCGACGCAGCCGTTCGGCCAAGCCGTCGGCCGAAACGGCATGGGCGTCGAAAAGCTCGATGGCCGCGATCCCGGCCGCCGCCAGCGATGCCGCAATGGCGCAGCCCACACCGCCGCAACCTACGATCAGCACGCGGGCGCCAGTGAGTTGGCAGCCCTTGCGCTGGATACCGCGCACGAACCCCGCGCCGTCGAACATATCACCCAGCAGGCTGCCATCGGAGCGGCGCAGCACGGCATTGCAGGCTCCCGCAATCTTCGCGGTCGGACTGACCTCATCCATGAGCTCCATCGTGGTGACCTTGTGGGGCATGGTGATCAGCGCTCCGCGAATGTTCGTAAGCTTGAACAGGCTGGCGAGGACCTGCGGGTAGTCCTCGGCCCTGACGCCCATCGGCACTACCACGGCATCGATGCCGGCCGCCTCGAAATACGGGTTGTAGATCATCGGCGCCTTGAACGCTTCCGTCGGGTAGCCGATATGCGCGATGAGGGTGGTCGTGCCGCGGATCACTGGAATCTCCTGCTCATGGTTATTCAGCAATCCGAGTATTACTCAAGTTGACGAAATCGAAAATGGAGGCGAGGTAGATCGCCAAACGTGCCACGGATCCTCAGCGAGTTCTTCCGCGCCGTGCTCATCACGATTTGGTCGCAGCGCAGGCGGCGGGCTGCATCCGCGATGGTTCTCGCCCGCTCTCCGACCACGTCGGCAATTCTCGCAAGTGCCCGCGGGGTGACGGCCCAAACCCGCTCTGGCACGTTGTATGCTTCATTGTTAAACGCCGACGCTGTCTTGCGTCGCTTGGCTATCGAGTAGGAGGTCATCGTGTATTGCTTGCTGCTGCCACCCAGTGCCAACGCGGAACGGCATCTTCAGCCCAAAACTGTGCCACTGGAGGACTTTTGGATCCACAAATTGAGCGCCACTTTGGGACCGTCTCGGCTCGGGAGGTCGCAAGGCTGACCGATAAGGAGCCCGGCCACGTGCCCTGTGGTGCCGGACCCTGATGCTCGGCAGTTTACGAACTGCACCATGAAGCCGGAGAATCCGCGGCCAGTGCATCCGGGGACGACGGCAAAAGCGTCGGCGTCCAAGCGACATCGCCGTGTTCAAGCACCTCCAACCATTGCAGCCTAACGAGAACAGCGTACGAGCGTCGATGGGCCTTATCACGCGGCTGCCGTACGTGGTACGGGTGGGTCTTCTAGCCGCGATCTATTTTGTCGCGGCGAAGCTCTCGCTATTGCTCGCCATCCCGCCGGGCTACGCCACTGCCGTGTGGCCACCGTCGGGGATCGCCGTGGTGGCCACGCTGTTGCTCGGGCGCGGGATCTTGCCTGGGATCTGGATCGGCGCCGCGCTGGTCAATCTCACGGTCGCATCCTCGCTTCTTGCTGCCGTCTTCATTGCGAGCGGCAACACCTTGGAAGCGCTTGTCGGTGCCGCGCTGATCCGGCGCTACCTCGGCATCCCCTTCCGATTCGAGCGAGGCGAGGATGTCATGCGGTTCGCGGCGATTTCGGCGCTGAGCGCGGCCATCGCAGCCACTATCGCGCTGGTGCCGCTCGCATTCAATTACCCATTGTCATGGCCGGACATCGGCTGGAACTGGTGGACTTGGTGGCAGGGCGATGCCGCGGGCATCATCATCGTCGCGCCATTGATTTTAAGTTGGTGCGTCCCAAGCTCGACGGCCTGGTCGTTTCGAAAGGCTCTGGAAACAGTCTGCTTCGCCTTCCTGCTCCTCATCGTTGCCCGTGTGGTTTTTGGCGCCGGCATCGCCGGAAGTCCCCCCTACGCGACGACGTTCGCGATTCTTCCATTCTTCATCTGGGCGGCATTCCGCTTCGGCCAGCGAGAGGTCACGACCGCTATCGCTGCGGTATGCGGTATTGTCGTCTGGTACACGCTTGAGCGCCACGGCCCGTTTGCGACGGCGCCGGTCAACGAATCGCTGTTATTGCTGCTTGCATTCATCAGCACCGTCGTCATCAGCGGTCTTGTGCTGAGCGCAGTACTCGGCGAACGCGCCCGCGCAATAGATGAGCTACGCCGACGACACGATGAGGTCGAGGGATTGGTCCACGAACGCACCCTCGAGCTGCAAGAGACCAATGTGGCCCTCGAGCTGGACGTCGCGGCACGCGAGCGAAGCGAGAAACGATTATATGAAAGCGAGCATCGCTTTCGCAGCTTGACTGATCTGTCAGCGGATTGGTATTGGGAACAGGACGAGAACCTGCGCTTCACATTCCTCTCGAGCACTCTCGATGACAGATCCGTATACACGGCGACCTCCATAGCCGGCAAGACCCGCTGGGAAATTCCCGATACCGTCCCACTATCGAGCGCCTGGGCAGAACACCGCGCGATACTCGCCGCGCGGCAACCCTTCCGCGACTTCGAATATCGCCGTGTCGGCCAGGACGAACCGGTGCGCTTCATCAGCGTGAGCGGCGAGCCGATCTTCAACGATAGCGGGAAATTCAGCGGTTACCGGGGCATCGGCCGCGACATCACTGAGCGCAAGCGTGCGGAGGAGCGCCTTGCCTACCTCGCCTTGTTCGATGCGGTCACCAGCCTGCCGAACCGGCACGGGCTCAACGACCATTTGACCCGGATGCTCGTCGAAGCGCGGCGAACGGGCGGTTCGATCGGGTGCATGATTGTCAAGCTCGATCACTTCAAGGACGTGAACAGTATCTACGGGCGCGGCGCTGGCGACCAGCTGCTTGTCGAKGTCGCAGAGCGTTTACGGCGCAGCGCGCGCGACTCCGATACCGTTGGACGCCTTGGCGACGACGAGTTCGCGCTCGTGCTCTCGAATCTGGGCAAGGCGGACGATGCCGGACTGATCGCACAGAAGGTTCTCGACGCACTGGCGCCACGGTTCGATCTCGGCGGACTCGAAATCTACATTTCAGCCAACATCGGCATCGCGATCTATCCCGACTACGCCAACGATCCCGAAGAGCTTCTGAAAAAATCAGAACAGGCGATGCACGACGCCAAGGAGCAGGGCCGCAACACATTCCGCTTCTATCTGCCCCGGATGAACGAGCGGACGCTAAAGCGATTGCAGCTAGACGCCAGCTTGCGCGGGGCGCTCGAACGCAAGGAATTCCTGTTGCATTACCAGCCTAAAGTTGACCTTGCCACCGGCGTTATCAGCGGCTTGGAAGCGCTATTGCGTTGGCAGCACCCGGAGTGGGGCCTGATGGCGCCCGCCGAGTTCGTGCCGATCCTGGAGAAGACCGGCTTGATCGCGCCCGTGGGCGAATGGGTGTTGCGGACGGTCTGCGAGCAAATCAAGGACTGGCAGGCGCGACGCATCATGGTTCGGCCGGTCGCAGTGAACCTTTCTGCGCAGCAGTTCCGTCAAGCCGATTTCGACGCACAAGTGCGCGCGCTCATCATGAAAAGCGGCGTTGACTGTAGGCTGATCGAGCTGGAGATCACCGAGTCGATGTTGATGCACGATCCAGCAGAAGCAGCGGCCATGTTAAGCCGGCTCAAGCGTATTGGCGTGAAGCTCTCGCTCGACGATTTCGGGACAGGCTATTCGAGCCTCGCGTATCTGAAGCGCTTCCCGCTCGATGCGCTCAAGATCGATCGCACTTTCGTTCGCGATGTCACCGTGGATTCTGACGATGCCGCGATCGCTGTGGCCATCATCAACCTTGCGCACAACCTCAAGCTAAAGGTGGTGGCAGAGGGCGTGGAAACCGAGGAGCAAATCAACTTCCTGCGCTCACACGGCTGCGACGAAATGCAGGGATATTACTTCGCGCGGCCGATGAGCGTCGAGGATTGCACGAAGGCGCTGACTGAAGACCGTTGCCTGCACTTCCCAAAGCCTGGTATTGCATCGCCGAGCACCAGGCGGATCTTTCGACCTTCCCCGAAGCATTTCGACGGGCCGACGACAGCAGGCAAAGAGATTGAACTAGCTGCCGTAGAGCTTGAATGGCTGCGAAGATGCAGTGCCCATACCTGCGCCGCTCCAACGGCAGTGATCGCTGCCCTCGGGCGGGCCGGGTTTGCAACACTGGACGATGTTGGGAGGTTGCGAGTCACCAACACGGGTAGAGACTACGTCAGAAGCTGCGATTCCCAAATCACGAAACGACGTCGGAATCGGAACTCCTAAGTTGCATTGAATACCGTCTCCCTGTGCGACGCGTGACGTTCATAGGGACGTTTGGAGGCGGGGGTCGGAATCGAACCGGCGTACACGGCTTTGCAGGCCGCTGCATGACCACTCTGCCACCCCGCCGGGTGGAATCGCGCATCGGACAATAGCGCGCGACTGGCACAAACTAAGAGGGAGAGCGTCGGCTCTCCCTCGCGATTCTGGAGCGGGAAAGGAGTCTCGAACTCCCGACCTCAACCTTGGCAAGGTTGCGCTCTACCAACTGAGCTATTCCCGCGTCTGAAAACAAGAGGCGGATTATAGCGTCCGACCCTTTCGTGTCAAGCCGGAAGCGGTCGCTTCCCCTCTGCGAGGCTCTGGTCGAAGCGAAGTCCGCCGACTCGATAGAATGGCGCGCCGCGCCTTCCTCGCGCGGATCGATGCAGTGTCCGTGGCGCGACCGCTGACGCAGGCAAGAGGCGCGCATGATCTACACTGAATGAATCTCCAACTACCCGATTCGGGCCAACGCCTTTCCCTCGGTTCCCTCCCCGGCTCCAGCGACGCCTGGCTTATCGCGCAGTTCGCGTTGCAGGCCGAGTCGCATGCACGATCGCGCCGCATGCTGGCCGTGTTGTGCGCGGATGCTTCCGTCTCTCAACGGCTGTCCGAAGAAATTCTTTTCTTCGCGCCCGACCTGCGCGTACACGTCCTCCCCGACTGGGAGACGTTGCCGTACGACCAGTTCTCGCCGCATCAAGACCTAGTGTCCGAGCGCCTCGCGACACTGCATCATGTCTCACGC